>JAEEGJ010002693.1_pt1 | contig 82622 bp, 68 predicted proteins | sample 8958761 | NCBI WGS metagenome assembly JAEEGJ01 (sample SAMN16246546, study PRJNA631951) | gut metagenome | biome: gut microbiome; feature: rumen; material: RS-attached | host: Bos | place: Iran: Karaj | collected 2018-10 | reverse complement strand
AGCCTTCCAAGCTGACCACGTGGGTTCGATTCCCATCACTCGCTCCAGGGTCATTAGCTCAGCTGGATAGAGCAACAGCCTTCTAAGCTGTGGGCCGGAGGTTCGAGTCCCCCATGGCTCACCATCATAAAGCGCTTCGTGTTTCACGGAGCGCTTTTGGTTTTTATTGTACTTGCATAAAAAAGAATATCCTGATTTGTTCCTGTATGTATTCTGCTTATATTGTTGGTAAAAATCCCGTTTGATAAAATTTATTTAACATAATTTTTGGGAGGGATAGAATTATGGCATTTTGCAGCAAGTGTGGTTACGAATTAAGAGAAGGCGATGTTTTCTGCGCTAAGTGCGGATGGTCATTAGCTGAAGGCGAAAAGCTCCTTGGACTTGAATTTGATTCAGTTCAGATGACTCCGGAAGAGAGTGTAGAGCTTGCTGATAAGCTCAGTGTTGAATATGAGAATCTGAGACTTATCAAGGAAGAGATCTCTAACTGTGAGAGCGATATCAGGAAAAACGCACCAAGTGAAAAACCGCCGAGATACTCGGCTTTCAGATTCTTCTGGCCGTTCCTGATAGCTGCCATGGTGACGTTCTGGGTAATCTTTTTCATCGGATGCATTATTGTTATGTATGCAAGCCGGGATGTTGATGATATTTACGGAGCAGAGATAGCAGGTTTGGTTGCTGCCGCAATCGTTCTGGCTGTCGGCGGCACGATTGCAAGGAATAAGAGAGATTCCCTGAATACGGGACTTTTAAATGAGGAAAGATATAAGAGCAAAAAGGAACATGACCTTAAGCTCAAGCTGGACGGCCTTAAAAGAAAGCAGATCGAGATGAAGAAGGGCGTACAGGAATATAATTCTCTTGTCCCGGCTGCTCTGAGAAATAAGGCAACAATGAATAAGGTGAAGATGTATATCCAGAATGGTCAGGCTAATACTTTTTCAGAAGCAATCCAGCTTTGTGTTCAGCGCTTTTAAGATTTGAATAACTTAACAGGGGGTAGATTTTTTATGAATTGTGTTAAATGTGGTAATCCGATCGCTGAGGGAAACAGATTCTGCATGATATGCGGAACACCTGTTCAGGCACAGGCACAGCCTCAGGCTGCAGCACCTGCTGCCGGACCGGCTCCGGCACCCGGACCTGCCCAGTTTCAGGCTCCTCCGGTAACGCCTGCTCCCAATGCAGCACCGCAGGAACTTCCTTATGCTCCTCCGGTAATGCAGGGAGGAAACTGCATCATTCCCGTCGGAAGAACATTCAGGATCCGTTGTCCTGACTGCGGACACGTATCTGATGACATTAAGAGAGATGCAACGGCAGGATATCCGTGTCCTGTATGCAAGAAAGCTTACGCATACGGCGGACAGCTCCTGATCTACAGAATGGGAAGTTTCCATCCTGTTATTATGGGGGTTCCTTATCAGGTAATTATCAATGGTGTTGAGTATGGTGAGCTGAGAAATCATTCATCTGTAAGGATAATGCTGCCTTCAGGTACACATACTGTGTGCTGCGGACATCTGCAGCCAAAAAAGCTTACTGATCAGTTCCAGATTACTGTTTCGCCGCAGTACTATAACTTTGCTTTTAAGTTCAACATCATTTACAGACCGTTTGGCCTTCCGGGTGACCATGGTTATCCGATAGAATTCAAGCAGAGTAATCCTGAAGAGATTCCGTACATTTAATCAAAGACATTTTAGTTTATTGTGACAAGGTTGTCCGTTTTTAGGACAACCTTGTTTTTATGGCCTGTCAGGCTTGAAGGATATCGAAGTCTTTGTGTTATAATCGAAAAGTCAAATACATATATATTATTTTATATAAGGAGTTGGGTTGGTTATGCCGGGTAAGAAAGATTACGGCAACGAGAGTATTTCAATGCTCAAAGGCGAGGACAGAGTCAGACTTCGTCCCGCGGTTATTTTCGGTTCTGACAACCTCGAAGGATGTATTCATTCCTTCTTCGAGATCTTATCGAATTCTATCGACGAGGCCAGAGAAGGTCACGGCGATAAGATCATTATCACAAGATTTGCCGATGGTACCATCGAAGTTGAAGACTTCGGACGCGGTATCCCTATGGATTACAATGCCAAAGAGGGCAGATACAACTGGGAACTTGTTTACTGCGAGCTCTATGCGGGCGGTAAGTATAACAACAATTCATCCGGTGACTATGAATTCTCACTTGGTCTTAACGGTCTCGGCGCATGCGCTACGCAGTATGCTTCAGAATTCTTCAACGTAACTGTTTTCAGAGACCATACAAAGTTTGAGATGGGCTTTAAGAAGGGTGTTCCTGTAACTGAACTTATGCAGGAGCCTTACAGATTCAAGCGCACGGGTACTATCCAGCGCTGGAAGCCTGATACGGAAGTATTTACAGAGATAATCATCCCTCTTGATACATTCAAGGAGATCATCAAGCGTCAGTCCGTTATCAACAGCGGTATTGAATTCATCCTCAAGGATGCTGAATCCGGCGAGGAATTCTCATTCATGTATCCTGACGGTATCAAGGGTTATGTCGATGAATTAAGCGATATGAGAGGCTTTACGGAGACATATACATTCTCCGGTGAAGGCAAGGGCCGTGATAAGGATGACCGTGACGAGTATAAGGTCAGGGCAGAGGTCGCATTCTGCTTCAACAACGAAGTAAATGCTCTCGAGTACTTCCATAACTCCAGTTTCCTTGAGCACGGCGGTTCACCTGATAAGGCTGTCAGAAATGCTTTCGTAGCTGAGATCGACAAGCAGATCAAACTCCGTGACAAGTACAAGGCTAATGAGTCGAAGATCACATTCCAGGATGTTGCTGATTCATTGATCCTTGTTACCAATACATTCTCAACACAGACTTCTTATGAGAACCAGACAAAGAAGGCTATCAACAACAAGTTTATCCAGGACTTCATGACACAGCTCATCAGGGATAATCTCGAAGTCTGGTTTATAGAGAATAAGGATTTCGCTGTTAAGACTATTGATCAGATCCTCATCAACAAGCGCGCCAGAGAGAATGCCGAGAAGGCAAAGGTCAACATCAAGAAGACTCTCATGGGCAAGGTCGACATCAACAACAGAATAAAGAAGTTTGTTGACTGCAGATCAAAAGATGTTGCAAAGCGTGAGCTCTACATCGTAGAGGGTGACTCAGCTTTGGGTTCCGTAAAACTCGGCCGCGATGCTGAATTCCAGGCAGTCATGCCTGTAAGAGGTAAGATCTTAAACTGCCTTAAGGCTGACTACGCAACGATCTTCAAGAGTGAGATCATTACTGACCTCCTGAAGGTTTTGGGATGCGGCGTTGAGATCAAGAACAAGCACACAAAGGACATGAGCGCTTTTAATCTCGATGATTTGAGATGGAACAAGATCATAATCTGTACCGATGCCGACGTCGACGGATTCCAGATCAGAACTCTTATCCTTGCAATGCTTTACAGACTTACACCTACGCTCATTGAGAAAGGTTATGTTTACGTAGCTGAATCTCCTTTGTTTGAGATCACATACAGACCTAAGGGCAAGAATGCAAAGGAAGAAACATATTTCGCATTTAACGAGAAGGAGAAGACAGAGATCCTCGCTAAGGTAGATCCCAAGCTCTGCACGATCCAGAGATCAAAAGGTTTGGGTGAGAACGAGCCTGAGATGATGTGGCAGACGACAATGAATCCGAAGTCCAGACGTCTTATCAAGGCTTGTCCTGAAGATGCTCAGAAGACTGCTGAAGTATTTGATCTTCTCCTCGGAGATAACCTCGCAGGAAGAAAACTCCATATCGAGATGGACGGAAAGAAATACCTCGATATGCTTGATTTAGGGTGATATAAATGGCACGTAAGAAGAAAGACGAACTCAATTCAGATTCACTGAAGGCAAGACTTACTGACAGTAATGCCAAGGATATGCCGGCTATTGACCAGCCGATTACCGACATGCTCGAGATCAACTATATGCCGTATGCGATGAGCGTCATCGTATCACGTGCTATTCCTGAGATCGACGGATTCAAGCCTTCACACCGTAAGCTCCTTTACACAATGTACAAGATGGGCCTTTTGGGCGGCAACAGAACTAAGTCCGCTAACGTAGTAGGTCAGACCATGAAACTTAATCCTCACGGCGACCAGGCAATCTACGACACGATGGTACGTCTTACAAGAGGTAACGGTTCTTTGCTTCATCCTTTCGTTGATTCGAAGGGTAACTTCGGTAAGCAGTATTCAAGAGACATGCAGTGCGCTGCGCCCCGTTATACAGAGGTAAGACTCGAGAAGATCTGCGAAGAGATCTTCAAAGGTATCGACAGAGATGCTGTCGACATGGTTGATAACTACGACGGAACGCTCAAGGAACCTTCATTGCTTCCTACAACATTCCCGGCAGTACTGGTTAATGCTAACCAGGGTATCGCCGTTGGTATGGCATCCAATATCTGCTCATTTAACCTGGCAGAGGTCTGTGCCGCAACAGAAGCATACATGAGAGATCCTAACTGTGATCTCCTCGAAGTTATGCCTGCACCTGATTTTTCAGGCGGCGGTAAGATCCTTTACAACAAGGAACAGATGAAGGCCATCTACGATACAGGTAAGGGTACATTCTCAGTCAGAGCTAAATATAGAGTAGATAAGGCAAACAACCTTATCGAGATTACTGAGATCCCATATTCTACCAGCGTTGAGGCCATCATCGACAACATCGCTGATCTTGTTAAGAGCGGCAAGGCAAAAGAGATCTCTGACATCAGAGACGAAACAGACTTGGACGGTCTTAAGATCACTATCGACTGCAAGCGTGGTACAGACCACGAGCAACTCATGACAAAGCTCTTCAGATTCACAAAGCTCGAAGATACTTTCTCATGCAATTTCAATATCCTTATCGACGGTACTCCGAGAGTATTGGGTATCACACAGATCATTGACGAATGGCTGAAGTGGAGAAGAGTCTGCGTATGCAGAGAACTCAGCTTCAACCTCGCTAAGATGAAGAAGAGACTGCACCTGTTGGATGGTCTCGCTGTTATCCTTTTGGATATTGATAAGGCTATCAAGATCATCAGAGAAACTGAGCTTGAAGCTGACGTTATCCCTAACCTCATGACAGGTTTCGGAATCGATGAGGAGCAGGCTGAATTCGTTGCGGAGATCAAGCTCCGTAACATCAACAAGCAGTACATCCTCAACAGAATCGCTGACAGAGATAAGCTCAAGGAAGATATTGCTGATACAGAAGATCTCCTCGGAAGCCCCAGAAGAATCAACAACCTCATCATCAAGACATTGAAAGAAGTTGCTGAGAAGTATGGTCAGCCCAGAAGATCTGAACTCGTTGGAATGGAAGAGACAGAGACGTTCGTTGAGTCTGATGTCATTCCTGATTACAGACTGCATCTCATGCTTACACGTCACGGATATCTTAAGAAACACACGATGAACTCACTGAGAAACGCCGGTGAGCTTAAGACCAAGGACGACGATGAGATCTTCATGGGATTTGAGTGTGAGAACAGATCAGATCTTCTGATCTTCACTGATAAGTGCAATCTTTATAAGACTCACGTATATGATTTCTCTGATACGAAGCCGGGTGAATTAGGCCACTTCTTAAACAGCGAACTCGAGATGGAAGACGGCGAAAAGCCCATGTTCATGATCTCTACGACAGATTATAAGGGCATTCTCTTTATCGCATTTGAGAACGGTAAGGCAGCTAGATTCCCGATCTCAGCGTATGAGACAAAGCAGAACAGAAAGAAGCTCATTAACGCTTATTTTGACGGCAGTAAGGCAATCGGATTCCTGCTTATTGATGAAGCAGATGATCCGGATCTTATCGTTACAAACAGCCTTGATAAGGCTGCAGTATTCAAGGCATCACTGATTCCTCTTAAGACTACAAGAACGACTCAGGGTGTACAGCTCCTCGCATCGAAGAAGGGTTCTGTACTTAAGTCGCTTTCACGTCTGGAAGAAGTCAGTGTTCAGGATCCTGAATACTATAGGATCCGTAAGATTCCGGCAATCGGATACTACATAAGAGAAACCACTTTGGAGGCAAAGCAGGTAAGCTTTGATGATTTGAAGTGACAGTTTTTTCTTCCGCGTATCACGTAGGCGAAGATGGTCGCAGAAATAAAAATGGCTACAACATCGCAGCGGTAATCTGTGCCGTTGCGCTTGTTGCTCTTGGCTGCGTGATGTTTTTTGTCGGAAGAAAGAATGCTTATGAATTAGATACTGTTCCGAGTTTTGAACGTGCGATCGATGAGGGCCGTTATTCTGAAGCTCTCTCGATCTACCGCGGAATTCAGGATGAAGTACTGCAGGCGTCTCCCGGAGAACAGACGCTGAATGCTCAAAGAGTCCAGATGCTTGATGACATGGAAGAGATCGTCAGAGTGCGTGTTGATTCCATCTGTGATCACATCATTCAGAACAGATATGTGCTTACGGCAAGTGATATTAACTTCCTTAACTCGATGATGGAACTTACCAGTTCAATCGTATCAGAGCGTTTGTACGGCATCTGCGAAGAATTCCTGCTGGGTAAGGTTGAGAAACCTGTCGTAATGTACTTTTTCGAGCAGTTACAGCCTATCGGTAACTTCTCCGCAACTGCTAATCCGTTGCTCCGTGAGCTCGATTTCATCGAGACCGCAACAGGTGATGTACAGACGGCTGAAACATCACTGGAAAAAGGTGATTATGTTGCTGCCGTAAAGAAATATACTCAGGTTAATGAGAAGTACGACGGCTTCGTAGGTGATTACTGCGACAAGAGAATCGGGGATATCAAACAGACCATGTATCAGCCGATGATGGCTGAAGGTGAGCATATGCTGCAGACATACAAGTTCTATTCTGCAGAGCAGCTCTTCTCTGATCTTGCAGTAATCTTCCCTGAAGATGAGATGATCAAGAGTAATCTCCTTACTGCTACTTCATATACAACAGAGGTCAAGGAATACAGAGGAACCATCGAAGTTATCTGTGTAAGATCTCTGATTGCTGATACGGATGTTGCATTCTCAGGCAGATACCATTCCGGTGATACGGGCCTCTATCTGACAACATCAGAGTTTGAGAAGATCCTTGAGAATCTCTATGAGAGGGACTATGTTCTCGTAGATCCTGAGAACCTAATTGAATCAAGTGATCCGACATTCCTTCTTGAGCGTAATCTTAAGGTTCCGAAGGGTAAGAAGCCTCTTGTTGTCGTAATCGAGAATCTTCAGTACAGCTGCTCAGGTTATTCATGCGGAACATGCAGAAGACTGGTTCTTAACGACGAGAATCAGGTCTGCGGTGAGTATGTAAATGCGGCAGGTGAGACCATTGTCAGCAGAACGGCTGAATCCATCGGTATTCTTGATACATTTGTCGAGAAGCATCCTGATTTTACTTACGATGGTGCCAAGGGCATTATTTCCGTCAGCGGATATGAGGCATGCTTCGGTTATGTTGTTGCTGCCGATGAGATCGATGACAGAAATACGGCTTTGTCAGCTGCTAACATGCCGCTTATCAATCCCACCAATGACGATATTGATTTCAGCCGTGACAGGGTTACGGAGATCGTAAATGTCCTTAAGGATAACGGATGGCAGTTTGCTTCCTGCACATATTCTTATATTGAGGACTGCCGTAATACGGAGAAGTCGGTTCTTGTTGCAGACCACACCAAGTGGATGGACCAGATCGGAAGTCTGTTCGGTGAAGTCCATATGCTCGTATATCCTAATGGTAACTACATTTACGGTACGGATGACAGGGCTGTTTATTATAAGAACCTCGGTTTCCGTATCTTCTTTGGCGGCGGCGCAACGCCTTATTACACATACGGTGACAACTATCTATACATGGACCGCGCGATGATGAGCTACAAGACTCTGACCCGTAAGGCGTACACAGATCTGTTCGATTATAACGACATTGTTGACCCTGCCAGAAACCAGAACGAGAGCACGTAATGTGTCAAAAAGGTTTCATTTTAGTTTTATTTGATAAATATATCGATTTTTTATTATAATGTAGACTGTAACGCTATATTAAGGGGAGTTTAGCTATGGGAAGAATAGATAGACTTACAAATCTTACAGAGAAAGAAGAAGTTCTCTGGCAGGACAGAAGAAGGTATTTAGGATTGCCTCTTTCTTTTACTATCTACAGCTTCAGCAATAACAAGTTCTACCTTAAGAAGGGCTTATTTACAACGCATTCCGAAGAAATCCTTCTATACAGAATTCTTGACCTGCAGTTCAGGCAGACATTGTGGCAGAAGATTTTCGGCGTTGGCACGATTACTCTCACTACGGCAGATAAATCAACTCCGATCCTTGAGATCAAGAGCATCAAGACACCTGACAGAGTCAGGAAGGCTTTGAGCAATCTCGTTGAGCAGAGACGTGATGAGAAGCGTGTTACCGGTAAGGAAATGTTTGGTGCTGCTGGTATGTTCCATGGCGCTGAAGGCGAAGATGCAGATCTTGACGGCATTATCGATTATCACAATTGAGGTAGTTTATAGTGGAAACCAGAATTGACAGATTCGGAAGCGTCCGTGAAGACAAATTAAATCAGTTAAAAGAGCTGATCGCAGAATCGAAGTACATCGTGTTCCTTGGAGGAGCAGGTGTATCTACTGAGAGCGGCATCCCTGACTTCAGAAGCGGTGCAGGTATCTATAACACCGAGAGTGGTACCAAGTACAGACCTATCGACATCATTGCCCATGATTTCTTCATGGAGCATCCTGATGATTTCTATGATTTTTATAAGCGTAAGCTTATCTATCCTGATGCTAGACCGAATAAGGCTCACAAGGCTCTTGTAAGACTTGAGCGACAGGGCAAGCTTAAGGCTATCATTACCCAGAATATTGATAATCTTCACCAGGAAGCAGGCAGCAAGTGTGTTATTGAGCTTCACGGTTCAGTATACAGAAACTACTGCATGGATTGCGGTAAGAAGTTCAATATCGAATACATTGCTTCACAGGAAGGCGTACCTCACTGTGACAAGTGCGGCGGTATCGTAAGACCTGACATCGTTCTTTATGAAGAGAACTTGGAACACCAGAACGTTGATAATGCCATCAAGGCAGTAAAGAAGTGTGACCTCATGATCATTGCAGGAACTTCACTTACTGTTTATCCGGCAGCTACTTTCGCTCAGTTCCTTAAGCACGACAGGATCGTAATCATCAATAAGAGCTCTACTTACATGGATCTTAAGGCTCTTCTTACTATCCACGATAACGTCGGTGAAGTGCTCGATAAGTGCGTTCCGAAGAGAGTATCGAGGAAGACGACAACTTCCAAGTCCGGCACAAAGAAGACTGCAACAAAGACTTCTGCAAAGAAGACTACGACAAAGGCTGCTGCAGAGAAGACGGCTGCAAAGACTACATCCAAGAAAGCAGCACCTAAGTCTGAAACTTCCAAGAAGGCGCCGGCTAAGAAACCTGCTTCAAAGGCGAAGAAGGATGAAAGCAAATCTTAAGTTTCATACAGATAAACAAGAGGTGATAATTGCCGATCTTGCCAAATTTGAAAGGCAGAGCGGCATTTTCTCATTTTTGAGATTGTTAACTTTTTTAGGTGCTGCAGGCATTATTATCTGGGGTGTTATAAGTAATAACCCGGCGATAATTGCAGGCGGTGGAGCACTTTTTGTTCTGTTTATCGTTCTTTGTATAATCCACGGCGGAATCTTATCCAAGATCCAGTATCTTAATGAATTGAGCAAAGTAAATCAGTCATACATTGCCAGGATCAAGGGTGATTTCAATGAACTCAGAAACATAGCAGTAAAAGGCCTTAAGAGGGCAGAGGATATCGGTCTTGCAAAGACCAGACTTTACGGTAAGGATTTTGATCAGCCCCAGCATGATTATTGCTGCGATCTTGATCTGTTCGGCAAGAAGTCACTGTTCTCTCTATTTAATGTTTCAGAGACATCTTTCGGAAGAAGAAAATTCGCTGAAAGCCTTTTGAATTCACATGTTTCAAATATTCCGCTTAATGAACTGAAGCGTAAGCAGGCAGCTGTTGAAGAGCTCAGCTCAAAGCCTGAACTGCTTATGGAGTATCAGGCTACAGCCAGATGCGGCAAGATGTATAAAGATCCTAAAGCATTGCTTGATTTCGCTGTTAACGGCTCGAAAACAAAGACTCAGGCAAATGTCCTCGGAATTATCGGATGTCTGGTATGGCTAAGCGTTCCCGTTTCGTTTATTGCAATTCCTGATCACGCAGTTGCATCCATACCCGTATGCCTTATTGTAAATCTAGTCATCTGGATGATCGGCCATGCATTTATCGATTCATATATCAAGGCTTGTGAGGGAATGCCCGTACAGGTAAAGACTATCCTGAAACTTTACTCACTGCTTAAGAACAGCGGTTATGAGAATGAACTCGTTAAGTCTCTGATCAACGGAAAAGAAGGTTCTGAAGGTGCTTTCGAGTCGTTAAAGAGCCTGACGGGAATCTTAAGATTTGCTGCATTAAGAAGCCAGCCTCTTTTCGCTCTGCTTCTTAATCTCATCCTTCCTTTGGACTATCTTATTGCAGCTCTCATGGGTAACTGGGCTGTTAAATACGGTAAGGCTCTTCCTTCACAGATAGATGATCTCGCAGAGCTTGAATCCCTTATGTGTGCGGCACAGACAGGTCTTGTTCTGCCTGACAGCTCATTCCCGGTATTCGTTGATTCAGATAAGCCTGAAGATAACGCATTCTTTGAGGGTACAGATCTCGCTCATCCGCTGCTTGAACGTGAAACAGTCGTAAGCAATTCAATTACCGTTAATTCTGATATCGGTATCATCACAGGATCTAACATGTCCGGTAAGACAACAATGATCAGAACGGTAGGTGTATGCACGATCCTTGCACTTACTGGCGGTCTGGTTCCTGCAACAAGCCTTAAGCTTGGACGAATGAGAGTAATGAGCTCAATGAGGATCGTAGACAGTCTCGAAGAGAATATGAGTACATTCAAGGCTGAACTCATAAGGATCTCCGGTATCGCTAACGCTGCAGGTGAAGAAAAGCCTCTTATGTTCCTTATCGATGAGATCTTTAGAGGAACAAATTCCGATGACAGAACTGAAGGCGCGTTAAGAGTTCTCAAAAAGCTCTCAAAGCCTTATATCTGCGGACTCATGACAACACATGACTATGCAATGATCGACAAAACACGCGAAGGCTTCGGTAATATCAGGTATTACCATTTCTCTGAAAAATACACGGATACAGGCATTGAATTCGACTATAAGATGGCTTCTGGAATAAGCAGGGAATCGAATGCAAAATATCTGATGAAGCTTGTCGGAATAGAATGATTTTCTTTTCGGCAGATTTATCCCGTGAGCCGAAAAATATTGCCCTAAAATAACGCTTTCCATTTATAAATATTGTTGATTTATATCATATTTATGTATAAAATCAAAATTGGAGAGGTTTTGAAAAGTGTTATGTTTGAAGGGTTAAGTAAATATCTGTCGATAGTTCTTGATTACTCCGTTATTTTGGAGTATTCATCCACTGCGGCCATTGATGAGCTGTTTAACATCATTGATGAAGGCGGCATGGAAATCTATGTCAGCGATACATTCAAACTCTTGCATTATATCGTTGTTGAACAGCAGGTTCCCAAAGATAAAAATGCCCAGAGCACAATGAAATCAATGATGCAGAGACTTCTCCGTACTGAGAGACTGCATCTGGTTCATACATGCAATACCGAGGAATTCATTGAGAAGGTTAATCATCTTAATGATTCATGCATCCTTACGACGCGCCGTTCCATATTTGCGAAGCGTCTCTATGAGAAAGCTCCGGTATTTAACGGTGATGTTGCGATCGTATCAAACAAGGACGGTTTGATGATCTTCTCTTCGATCGAGCAGATGATCGAAGATTATCCGCTTCCTGCGATCAGTAAGCTTGCACATAACAATACATTCCTTGATGCAGGTTCCAGCCCTAATTACGGTGACGTTGTCACTGCCAATACCGGTGAGAAGTTTACTCTTGATAAGAGACTCAGCGGCGGTGCAGAGGGAATGGTATTTACGACCGATAATCCGAAGTATGTTGCGAAGATCTATCACAAGGGTGTTATCACACCTCTCAGATGGGCTAAGCTTAATAAACTTGCTGAGATTGGAATTACAACAGCTGAATTCTGTGTTCCGCAGCACTTGCTTTTCTACCACGGTTCACCTGTCGGTTATACGATGTTCATGGGTAAGGGAACAACATTAAGCAATGTTTTCGACGGTCCTGATGCATTGTTCGAGAGATTCCCTGACTGGACTCGTAAGGATGTCGTAGATACGCTTTATTCGCTCATTGGCAAGTATATCTATCTGCACATGCATAACGTTATCGCAGGTGATATCCAGCTTAAGAATGCTTTGATCTATTCATCTTCATGCCAGTATCTTATCGATATGGACAGCGTTCAGGTAGCAATCTATCCCTGTCCTGTAGGTACTGAGGATTTCACTGATCCGAGACTCTGGGGAAGAGATTTCTCAAGCTTTACAAGAAAGCTCAAGGACGAGGATTATTCTATCGCAATGCTCGTTTTCTCAATCCTTTTCTGCGGTCTCCATCCGTATGCTACGAGAAAAGGTGCAGAGACTCTGAGAGAAGAGATTCTGAACCGTAATTTCCCTTATACATTGGATAATTCCGATACCGAGCACATTCCGCTTGGCGGTTACAACCATATCTGGGAATATCTGCCTGAGCGTCTTAGGATAATGCTCTACAACACTTTCCGTGAAGGTAAGTCTTATGAAGCAGTAGAGTGGAGAGACGCAGTCCAGGAATACAAGAATGAACTGGACAAGTTTGCTTATGACGATGTTGAAGCTTACAAGGTCTTCCCGTGTGAGAACTATAAGCAGCGCACTGTAAACATTGCCGAGGGAAGAGCTAAATACGAGCAGCGTAAGGCTTTGGATCAGAAGAGATCCGAACCCAGACCGGTATATGAGAAGAAGGTCTTCAATAATGTACCTTCCGGCAGATATGTATCTTCAAGTGTAGGCAATAATGCTTTCAAGCCTTTCAAGTCACCTGAAGACAACGCTGAGAACAAAGCTCCTGCACCTGCATCTAACCCTGCACCGCAGCCTTTTGCAGCGCCTAACAACAATTCTGCCGATACAGCCAAGAAGAATAAGAAGTTCTTCGGTCTGTTCTGATTGAATTCTCTATATTTTTAATTAATATTTATTGCAACGCTTGTAACAAGTTGCAATATAGTCTGTTATAATTAAAAAGATTATGTGTATTACTTTCGTGAATACGGAGGATTATTATGTTGGATAAGTTTTCGAGTTCCGATTTCGGTTCGAGCACAAGAAGAAGACTTCCGATCTGTTTTGCACTGGATACTTCCGGTTCCATGATGGGAATCCCGATCAAGCAGCTTAATATGGGTCTTCAGAATTTCGTTGCATCCATTAAAGCTAATGATGATACAAGAAACTCCACAGACATTGCTATTATTACTTTCGGCTCCAAAGTCGATATCGTAATGCCTTTTGGTAAGATCTCAAAAGAGAAGGGTCTTCCTGAGATAAAGGCATCAACAACTCTTACTCCTATCGGAGAAGGTGTTCTCACTGCATTGGAGCTTCTCAACGCCCGTAAAGAAGGCTACAAGGAGATGGGAATCAAGTATTTCCAGCCCTGGCTCGTTGTAATTACTGACGGTGCTCCTCAGGGTCCTAACGCCATGCAGAACATGGAGCTTGCTATTAAGGCCTGCAACGAACTCGAGAGCGAAGATAAGCTTGTTGTTTTCAACATCGGTGTAGGTAACGGTGTAGACTTCGAACTGCTTAAGAGACTTTCACTCAAGCGTGACGAGCCTATCTCTATTAATTCAACTGACTTTACAAAGCTTTTTGAATTCCTGGGATCATCTTCATCATCAATCGTATCTTCAGGTATGAGTGACGATGCTCTATATAACATCGATACAACACCTAAGGGTGAAGCTGTTGATGTAGACGATTTCATGAAATTCATTGATGAGGACGAATAATGTATAAGGCAATTACAGTCGGAGCTATTACGACTATCGGAAATAAGCATGTTAACCGCGGTACCCCTTGTGAGGACGCTTCTTATGCTGTTACCAGAGACGGTGTTTCCGTAGTATGTATCGCAGATGGTGCAGGCGGAAAGCAGTACACAGATGCCAGGTTCGGATCTGACTGCGCCGTTCACGTCATTACAGATACGCTTATTGAACACTTTGATGCCTTGTACAGCGAGAACAGGGAAGCAGCCGTAAGAGGATATCTTATGGCCAAACTCCGCATTGCTTTCGCTGGAATAATGGAAGAGAGAACGATCGATGTAATTGACAGACTGTCATGCACATTGCTCTTTGTTGCTGTAAAAGACAGAAGAATGATGATCGGACACATTGGTGACGGACTTATCGTAAGAATCTCACCTTCAGGTGTCAGCCCGATCTCAATGCCCCAGAACGACAAGGACGGCAAGACATATTTCGTTACTGCCGCTCATGCTGATAACTATATGCGTCTCATTAAGACTACTGTTGATGATGTACACGCCATCGCTCTCATGACAGACGGCGTTCAGGACAGTGTTTATAACGAAGAGGCAGGTCTTGTTAAGCCTGTTGTCGTAAAGCTTGCAGAAGCTTTCGCATCAGGACGCGAACAGGCAGAAAAGGAGATCCTTGAGACTGTACAGCAGTACATTGTCGGTGCTTCAAATGCCAGTGATGACGCAAGCTTCGGTGTTATGTATTTCGAAGGTACAAAGGCACCTGATCCGGATACGCTTGAAGGCGCAGCGGCTAAGTTCGTTACTACCGGAGAGACATTTAAGGAACTGTCACAGGCTATTAAGCCTGAGCTCATGACCGCTCACGAGATTATCAAAAAGCATGCAGGCGATGCAGCCGCAGAATCTTCTGAAGGTGAGAATGAACCCGTGCCTCAGGCAGCTGCAGTTACAGCAATCAAAGAAGAAAACAAGATCGAGCAAAAAGAGCCTAAGGCTATCAGCAAGATCTCTGTTGTTTTGCTGGTAATCGGCGTCTTACTTGCCGTTGTCGGTACAATTGAATTGGTTATTTCGCTCAAAGGATGACTGATATATGAGAGATGAAAAAAAGTATGAAATACTTCCTGGCGTAGAGCTGCCTGATTTCAAAACGATCAAGGCCGCTGCTTCAGACTTCAGCATTTCCGATGTAGGAGATGTTGATGTCCGTGAGGTAATCTTGGATGAACCTACGCCGATCGAAGCTGCAATGACACCTTCAGCAACGCCTGAAGAACTTGCAAACCTCAAGTCACTCGGTGACAAGGTTGCTGCTGAAGAGGCAAAATCACAGGCTGAGAGCCGTGCGAAGATGGATGCCATCAAGAAAAAGGCAGTTCATGCTTCTGAATCTCTTAACGATCTTAAGTCATCCAATATCAAGACAGTTAATAAAGAGAAGCGTAAGGAACTCGAGGAGAGCCTCAAGGCTGAACAGGAAAGACAGGCTGAGATTGAAGCTAAGAATAAGGCACGTGAAGAACGCCGTCTGCTGCAGCAGAGACTTTTCGAGGAAGCAAAAGAGCGTGCGGCAAAGGAAAAAGCAGCTGCTGATGTTCAAGACGATAAGTCTGAATTGAAGAAATCTATTGCTGAGAAAATCGCGGCTGAGAAGGCTGCAGAAGATAATAAGGCAGATAAGGCTGAAGTTAAGGCAGAGGAAAAGCCTGCAGAAGCAAAGACGCCTGAAGAAAAGCCTGTTGAAAAGAAGGCTGTCGAAGAAAAGGCAGTAGAGAAGGCTGAAGCGAAGCCTGCTGAAAAGGGAACTTCTAAGGCTGAGGCTAAACCCACAGATAAAGCACCCGAGAAGGCTGCTGAGACTAAGCTGGCGGAAGCTAAAAAGCCTGAAGAAAAGCCTGTTGAAAAGAAGGCTGAAGAAAAGGTGGAGAAGAAGGTAGAAGAGAAAGCTCCTGAAACAATACCTGTTGAAGATAAGAAGGTTGAGGAGAAACCTGTAGAGGAAGCTCCTGTTAAAGCTGAAGAGAAGACTGCAGAAAAGGTTGAGGAAAAGGCTGAAAAGAAAACTGAAACTGAGATCGCTGAAGAGGAAAAAACTGCTGAAAAGGCAATCAATCAGATCAAGCGTACAACCGAAAAGCCTACTGCCGTTAAACCTCTCTGGGAGAGGATCGTTGAAAAAAAGACTGTTGAGAAGAAGATCGAAGAAAAGGCTGAGGAGAAGGTAGAGGAGAAAGCTCCTGAAACAAAGCCAGTTGAAGATAAGAAGGTTGAGGAGAAAACTGTAGAGGCAGCTCCTGTTAAGGCAGAAGAAAAGTCCGCAGAAAAGGTTGAGGAAAAGGCAGAAGAGAAAATTGAAGCTGAGACCGTAGAAGATGAGAAGCCTGCTGAAAAGGTAGTCACTCAGATCAAGCGTACAACCGAGAAGCCGGAAGCTGTTAAGCCTCTCTGGGAGAGAATGGCAGAAGAGAATCCTATTACAGACGACATGCTCGAAGATTCTCTTGATGAACTGCCTGTTGAAAAGCCTGTTGAAGTAAAGGTTGAAGAAAAGCCCGCTCCGAAGAAGCATCTGTTCTTCAACTTCAAGTCAGACGATAACTCCGTTCTTAAGAAGGCACTTGCCGAAAAGCTCGCTGCAGAAGAGAAGGCAAAAGAGCAGAAGGCTGCTGCAGATAAGGCTGAAGCTGAAAAGAAGGCAAATGAGCCCGTTAAGGCTGAAGTAAAGCCTGAGATCAAGCCGGAAGTTAAGGAAGAAGTCAAGGAGACCAAGGCTGCGGTTGAAGAGAAGGCAGAAGAGAAGCCTGCTGTTAAGCCCGTTTGGGAGCAGAAGAGCGAAGACAACTACGATATCTTCAAAGATTTCAATGACTTTGATGATTTCGATAAGTTCGAAGGAGAGCTCCCTGACATCAAGAATGTATTCCTGCCCGCAACTCCTAAGAAGACAGAGCCTAAGGCAGCTGCGGTAAATCCTGACAGATTCGTTAAGGATACCAGACGTGAAGCATCAATCGCATCAGCTGATGAGACTTTCGATGATTTCAAGGAATTCTTGGACGGACTCGATGACGAGTAAACAATTATAAGGATAAATAAGAGGTTGTCTCCTTGATCGAGGCAACCTTATTTATTTGAAAGAAATCTATCCGGGAAAGAAAAAAGCTGTCTCATTTGAGACAGCTTCTTTTTGTTGGTGCACCTCCAGGGACTCGAACCCTGGGCCCACTGATTAAGAGTCAGTTGCTCTACCATCTGAGCTAGAGGTGCGTTAAGCAACGTGAGTTATTATAGCCATAAGGTATTTATTAGTCAACACCTATTTTTTGATTTTTTTTATTTCAAATAAATTAGTTAATTCTTAATTGAAGAACCCGGTCATGTCAGTGGTGTTAAAGTCCTCTGATAACGGGAGTTTAACGGGTTTGCCTTCCTTTGCAGACTTGTAAATGCCGAGCATTGTATCAACGGAAGAGAATCCTGCATAAGCGTCTGCTATGGGGTTTTTGTTCTGTGCAATGGAATCAAAAAGATTCTTATAGATTCCAAGGTGCGGGTTAAGAGCGCATTTATATGAGAACATTCCGCCTGTCTTGAACTGCTTGCGGATATAGAAGCCGTTGAGCTTCTTTGTCTTTCCGTTTTCCTTAACTTCATATACGGCGATATGAGGCTTACCTGAATCAAGACCCATGGTAAGCTGTGCTTTCTCGCAGAATACGGAGAATTCAGCCGTATGCTTTGAGGGAATGGTAGCAGTAGTTCCTTCTATCTGAGCAAGTGCGCCGTTCTCAAGTCTTAATACGGCCATTCCGAGATCTTCTGCTTCGATGTTTCTTAAACGCTGTGAGATCATGGCAGTAGCTTCTTCAGGCTCTGATCCCATAAGCCATACGAGAAGATCGATGGCATGGATCGTCTGGTTCATGAGGGCACCGCCGTCACTCTTCCAAGTGCCGCGCCATGCAGCGCTCTGATAGTAATCTTCGCCGTGTCCCCAACGTACATAGATTGTACCGTGAGTAACCTTGCCGAACTTGCCCTCTGCAATATCGTCGCGGATAAGTCCAACGATTGGAAGGTAACGGTAAATATGTCCCATTGCGATCTTAAGACCTGTCTTCTGTGAGATCTCATATATCTCACGTGCCTCAGATACAGACATGGTCATGGGCTTTTCGAGAAGCAGGTTACAGCCGTGCTCCATAGCGTATTTGGCTATCTGATAGTGAAGGCCGGAAGGAACGGTTACAGATACTATGGAAGGCTTAACTTCTTCAATAGCGGTCTTATAGTCGTTATATACCTTTGTATTTGCAAAACCCTTAACCGAACCCAGAAGTCTCTTTGCAGATTCGGGGTTGGTATCTACAACAGCTGCCAAAGCCAATAAGCCCTTGAGCTTGGAAATAGCCTTCAGGTGCTTCTCAGCGACTCTGCCGCATCCGATGATGATCACCGGTAACGGTACTGATACGGAAAGTGAGTTGTTATTATCGGCCATTTACAGCCTCCATTTCAGGTTTTTGCTTGAATTAGTTTAGCACAATTAGGTAATTTGGCACGCATAATGATTATAATATCTTTATTAGGGAATAATTGGAGGTAATCTTCCATGAACATGAGAGACATAATTATCGCCAAGAGGGATAAGCACAGCCTGACTGACGAGGAGATAAAATTCTTTGTAAAGGGCGTTACGGACGGAAGCATTCCGGATTATCAGATATCGGCTCTCCTGATGGCTATCGTCCTAAACGGCATGGATGACCGCGAGATGACCACATTAACACTTGAGATGGCTTCTTCGGGTAAGGTGCTTGATCTTCCTTATATCGACGGTGTCGCAGTGGATAAGCATAGTACAGGCGGCGTAGGAGACAAGATCACGCCGATCCTTCTGCCTCTTATCGCATCGTTTGGCGTTGAAGTTGTTAAGCTCAGCGGCAGAGGCCTGGGCTTTACTGGCGGAACGGTTGATAAGTTCGAATCCATCGAAGGCTTCAATGTAGAGGTAGCGACCAAAGACTACCATATGTACGTAATCAAGACAGGTATGGTCATCTCAGGCCAGACGCCTGACCTGGCTCCCGCAGATAAGATCCTTTATTCATTAAGAGACGTAACCGGAACGGTTGATTCGATTCCGCTTATTGCATCGAGCATCATGAGCAAGAAGATTGCCGGCGGCGCGAAAGGAATCGTCCTTGATGTTACCTGCGGTTCCGGTGCCTTCATGAAGGATTACGATATGGCCAAGGAACTTGCAGAGGCCATGATCAGAATCGGCAAGCTCGCAGATCGGAAGGTTGTAGCCGTCATTACAAACATGGATCAGCCGTTGGGAAGATTCTGCGGAAACATCCTTGAGATGGAAGAAGTGCTTAGTACCGTAACTGGTAAGGGCGAAGAGGATGTTATTGAAGTAGTTGTAGAGCTTGCTTATCACCTCATTACCATTGCAGGCAAAGATGCAGGCATGAGTGAATCAGTACTCCGTGAAGAGATAAGAGCAAGACTCTTCGACGGTACATGTTATGAGAAGTATAAGGAACTCATCGATTCACAGGGAGGCAAGCTGACGGCTTCTGGAACGCCTGTATATGTCGATAAGCCTTTCGACTGTATGCATGTTAATTCACCTGACAGCGGTTATGTACAGAGCATTAAGACAGACCTTATCGGACAGGCTTCCGTTTTGCTTGGCGCAGGACGTCTTAAGAAGACTGACAAGATCGATTACGGTGCAGGAATCGGATTCTTTGCAAAGGTTGGTGACAGGGTAGAGCGCGGCGATTCTTTGTGTGCGCTGTATCTTGGTGAGAAGAGCGAACTGCCTGAAGACAGACTCTATGATGCAATGGATCTGATACTTGAGGCATATACGATCGGACCTGAGAAGCCGGAGACGAAGCCTGCCATATTAGGTGTCATCACTTGATTTGATACGCTATTGCTGTATAATACGAACAAATGTTTATTTAAGGCAGGACTACTATGGCTACAGAACCCGTTGTTAAGAGAATAATCGGAATCGATCCGGGTTATGCGATCACGGGTTACGGAATAATCGATAAGTGCGGCAATAAACTGTCTGTAGTAGATTACGGCGTTATTGAGACTAAGGCCGGCACTGATTTCCCTGTCAGACTTCTTGCCATTAACGATAAGATAAGATTCCTTTTGGAGCAGTACAAGCCCGATCTGATGTCCGTGGAAGAATTATTCATGGGACATAACCATACAACCGTTATCGGTACGGCACAGGCCCGTGGAGCCGTTCTCGTTGAGGCTGCACGCGCAGGAATTGAAGTATATGAGTTTACACCGGGACAGGTTAAGCTATCCATCACAGGCTATGGTAAGGCTGAGAAGAAGCAGGTTCAGCTCATGACCAAGACTATCCTTGGTCTTAAGGAAGTGCCGAAGCCTGACGATGCTGCCGATGCACTGGGCCTTGCGATTACGCTTGCCAATACAGGACTTGCTTTCGCAGGTAAGGCCGTATCCGGTTACCAGTACGGCAGATACGGATATCAGAAGCGTAACGAAGGATTTGTCTGATTTATTGATAGAATAGATTATTACTTTATAGGAGATTATTAATGTACGCATATATTAAGGGTAAGATCACTGACCGCAACGACCAGCAGATCGTAGTGGAGAATAACGGAATCGGCTATCTCATCAATTGTCCCATCGGCATCTCGGCGGATATCGGAGGTCTTAATGAGGACATAGTCGTTTATGTATATCAGAGCGTTAAGGAAGACGACATCTCACTTTACGGATTCAGTTCCAGAGACCAGAAGGAAATGTTCTTAAAGCTCATTACCGTCAGCGGAATCGGCCCTAAGGTTGCGCACTCCATTTGTGCCTCATTATCTGCCGAGCAGATCGCTGCAGCAGTAATGAGCAATAACGTAGCACTTCTTACGGGCGTTAAGGGACTTGGTAAGAAGACAGCAGAGAGAATCATCCTTGAGCTCAAGGATAAGCTCAAGGCTCAGCTCGGTGCATCTGCAAGCGTCAGCGCAACACCTGTTGCAACAGCTGCCGCAGGCAACGGTAATGCCGGACTGATGCAGGATGCTGTCGGAGCGCTCGTTGTGTTAGGATATAAAGACCAGGAAGCAGCAGACGCTGTAGCAGCTGCATACGAAGAAGGCATCGGCCTCGAAGACCTTATCCGTAAGGCACTGAAGGTTGCAGCAGGTAAGAAGTTCTCATAAGGAATCGGTCAACATAGATGATGAATTTTAACGAACAAGAGAATGAGGAAGAGCGCGTCCTAGGCAGGCTCAGACAACCGGGTGATACGGAGGAGAAGGCTTTAAGGCCTGTTACTTTCGATGAGTATTCCGGACAGACGAAGGTAAAAAATAACCTCAAGATTTTTATCGATGCTGCCAAGAAGCGCGGTGAAGCATTAGATCACGTTCTTTTGTATGGTCCTCCGGGACTTGGTAAGACAACTCTTGCAGGCATCATCGCATCCGAGATGGGTGTTGCGATGCATATCACCACAGGACCTTCAATCGAGAAGGCAGGCGATCTCGCGGCTCTCCTTACTAATCTCAATGAGAATGAAGTTCTCTTTATCGATGAGATTCACAGACTTAATAAGAGCGTAGAAGAAGTTTTGTATCCTGCAATGGAGGATTACTGCCTTGATCTCATGATCGGCAAAGGTCCTGCTGCAAGATCCGTAAGACTTGATCTGCCTCATTTTACATTGGTTGGAGCTACAACCAGAGCAGGTATGATCTCTGCCCCTCTGAGAGACCGTTTCGGCATGATACACCGCCTTGAACTCTATGAGACAGAAGACCTCATGGAGATCCTTAAGCGTGATGCAGGACTTTTGGGTATCGCAATTAACGAAGAGGGTTTGAGAAATATCGCATCCAGATCCAGAGGTACTCCGAGAATTGCAATCAGACTCCTCAAGCGTATGAGAGACTTTGCGTCTTACCTTGAGAAAGATACAATCGATAAGGAAGTATCAGATTACGGACTTAAGGCTCTTGATATCGATGAACTGGGCCTTGATGCAGTTGACAGAAGAGTGCTTACAGCTATTGCTGATATCTTCAAGGGCGGTCCTGTCGGACTTGAGACACTGGCTGCTTGTACAGGTGAAGACCCTGTAACCATCGAAGACGTTTACGAGCCGTTCCTTTTGCAGAACGGATTCCTTGCTAAGACACCGAGAGGAAGAGTTCTAACACTCAGAGCTTTTGAGCATATCGGAATCACTCCTCCGCCGTCTTTTATCGCCGGAATGAAGACCACAGAGGTCGTTCCTGCAAAATATGAGAATATCTCCATTGAGGATTGGCAGAACGCTAACAGGGACGGTGAGAACAGCTGATGGGAAGAATGCTTCTCCATGCCTGCTGCGGACCATGTGCCATGTATCCGCTCGATCTCCTGACATCTGATGGCAGGGATCTTGACTGCTATTGGTATAACCCTAATATCCAGCCTCAGTTTGAGTTTGACAGACGACACGAGAACCTCGCGAAAGCATGCGATCACTTCGGAATAAAACTTATTTCCGAAGGAACTGAATGCATGCAGGAATATTGGCTGTCTAAGACTTATCTCGAAGAATTCAATTCCAGATGCGAGATGTGTTACGACATCAGAATGGACAGCGTTGCCAAGTTTGCTTTTGAGAACGGTTATGAATCTTTCTGTACGACACTTCTGGTAAGCCCGTATCAGCAGCACGATAAGATTGCCGAGATCAGTGATAAGAAGGCTTCTAAATACGGCGTTAAGTTCGAATATATTGATTTCAGACCGGGATTTCGGCAGGGTCAGGACATGGCAAGAGAGATCGGGCTGTACAGACAGAAATTCTGCGGCTGCATTTTCTCACTTGAGGAATCCAAATTCAGAGACAAGATTTATAAGTCTTTTGAATCGTGACCTTTGGGTTCTTTTGCTTCAACGAGAACTGAATAATAACCTTCGTAGATTACCATTCCGGGCTTTGCTCCCGGAATCTTTTTTACATGGGAAACAGGGCAGTAGTCAACTTCTGCCTTGAGCTGTCCGGGTTTGGAATCTTCGGATGTCATGTGCTCTTCAAGGATAATTGCTTTTGAGAAGAACGCAGCAAGACTTGCTGCTTCCAGAACTGCATTGTCTGAAGGCATTTCTTCGTTTGGCTTTGTCTTAAGTATAACGTGAGTTCCGGGAAGTCCCTTAACATGGAACCACCAGTCGCGTCTGGATGCAGTATGGAAAGTGAGCTGCTCGTTCTGAATGTTGTTTCTGCCTGCCAGGATCTCATATCCGTCAGAAGTCATGTATCTGCGGCAGGGAAGCGGTCTTTCCTTGTTCTTATCCTTGTTGCCCTTGCCGGCATTTGCTCTCTTTGCAGCTTCTCTCAAAGCTCTTGAAGAAGCTTTTCCGGACTTGGATACGCCGACCATCTTATTGGGATCGCCGGTGTTATTGTTGTTTTTCTTAGCGGTGTGACCTTTGCGGAACCCTGAATCGCCGGAAATCTCGATACGGATCTCTTCGTTTATGGCATCCAGGTCCTCAAGGCTGGTAGCAGCATTAACTGCAGCCATGAGAGAACGAAGGTACTGTGCTGCGAGTTCGTCTTCTTTGAGATACTTGTCTGCAAGTTCCATCTTTCGCTTTGCCTTATGGAAACGCTTGTAGTATTCCTGGGCATTTCCTGAAGCGTCGAGCGTGGGATTAAGGTCAATAACTATGTCCTTTGGCGGATCAGCCGTGTAGTCAGTGAGAGTGACGTTGGACTGGCCCTGGGTGATCATGTACTTGTAGGTGAGGATCATGTCACCGGAATGCTTGTAAGATTCAGCTTTCTGTCCTTCTTCGAGGTCCTGTTCGTGAAGTTCACGCTTCTTCATTACTCTGGATAGAGCGCTCGTGATTATCTGGTTGAGTCTGTCGCGGCCCATATCAAGAACGAGTCTTGAATCGCGGGCACGGTAACTCATGTATATTGCTTCTGAGATAGAGGATACAGTCCTTGTCTTAGCGTATCCCTTGAGATCGACGATGGAAGCATCCGCAGGATCACCGGTCTCATCGTAGAATACGTGAGCAGCATATGTTCCTTCAGTAATTGATCTGAGGAAATCCCTGATAGCACTATTAAGAGCTGTTTTCTGGCTGTCTGATAACATCGAAAGGGTTTTCCTGTCGTCGATGTCAGCCTGGTCAGTGATATATGCAGCCAGGTTAGGGGACAGTCCCTTGATGGAACCTACCAGAGCTTTGGCTATTGGGCGTGAGAGCTCTGTTTCCATAATGGGAATATTGCCTTCAGATGCCATTTTCAATGCGTCATCAGGTGTGAGCTTATCCTGTGCCGGCGGATAAATGTAAACGCGCGCAGGCATTACCTCACGGACACGTGAAACTGAGAAATCTACGTGTATTGCTGAATCAAGGATCTTGCCGTTCTCGTTGATGAGGACAAGATTTGAAAAACGTCCCATTAACTCAACAGTAAGTGTATAAAGCTTACGGTCTCTTAATTCGTCTGTATTGCTTACTGTGATCTCAATGATTCGCTCATAACCGGGATTGGTTACTTTCTCGATGCGTGAACCTGCCAGATATTTACGCAGAAGCATGCAAAATGACGGCGGAATAGAAGGATTCTCTGCCGTTGTTTCTGCAAAACATATTCTGGGTGAACCGGGATCGATTGAGATAAGGAGTTTTTTATAGCCGCCTGTGAATCTGATGTGGAGAATGACAGTGTGTCTGTCAGGCATGTAGATCTTGTCTACACGTTTTCCTTCAAGCTCTTTGTTTAGCTCATTTGAGAGGAGCTGACAGGTGATGCCGTCTAAGGTCAAGGCTTTATACCTCGTCTACAGGCGAACTGCTCGAATCTGAACCTGCTCTTTTGGAGAACACAAGTGTCAAAATGATCCAGATAACAACTGCAATGAGAATCTCAACACCAAGGATCTTAAAGAACATCTCATACTTGTTCCAGCTGACCAGGAGGTCGATGCCTACGATGAGGATAACGCTGGCAAGGAAGATGAGGGGAGTGGCAGCCTTGGAAGACGCGAACCTGTTGAACAAGCTTGAGAAACCTGATTCAGTCTGAACGGGAGCACTCTTGGCTGTTGTCTTTCTTGATGTATTTGAACGGGCAGAAGATTTAGAGGCGCCCTTTTTGGAGCCGCCTCTTGTTGAACTGCCTGATCTGGATCTTGTAGTTTTAGCCATTATCAGCCGATACCTTCTTTTTCCTTGAGGAGACGCTTGATCTTCTCAGTAGGATTGATAAGGCTGCTGAGTGAAGCATCGTGGTTGATTGCATCGATGAGGAGAGCAACGAACTTGCAGAGGTTAACGTCTGCAAACCAGGGAGCCTGAAGGAGTTCAGGTCTTCTGTAGATGAGGTTAGTTGCGAATACCTTGTTGATGATGCCTTCTTCGTATGCCTTGTTGAAGTTGTCGATACCTTCTGTGAAGAGACCGAAAGTAACAGCGCAGAAAACCTTGCGTGCGCCGCGGTCCTTCATCTCACGTGCGATGTCGATCATGGAATCGCCTGAGGAGATCATGTCGTCAACGATGAGGATATCCATGCCCTCAACAGAATCACCGAGGAACTCGTGAGCAACGATCGGGTTTCTGCCGTTAACAACTCTTGTATAGTCTCTTCTCTTATAGAATGTTCCGAGGGGAACTCCGAGGATGGAAGCGTAGTACATAGCTCTGCCGATACCGCCTTCATCAGGAGAGATGATCATGAACTTACCGCTTGAGAATGAGAGGTCAGGAACCTGACGGTACATTTCCTTGATGATCTGATAGGTGGTAGGGAGGCTCTCGAAGCCAGCGAGAGGGATAGCGTTAGCAACTCTCTCATCGTGAGCATCGAAAGTAATGATGTTTGCAACGCCGAGATCATAAAGCTCTTCGAGTGCGAAAGCGCAGTCCAAAGACTCTCTTGCGTTTCTCTTGTGCTGACGGCTCTCGTAAAGGAAAGGCATAATGACATTGATTCTTCTTGATTTACCTGAGCACGCGAGGATTACACGCTTAAGATCCTGATAGTGATCGTCAGGGCTCATGCGGTTGTCTGTTCCGAACATCTTGTATGTGCAGGAGCAGTTCATGATATCGCTGATGAGATAGAGGTCATGGCCTCTTACGGTATTCTTAACAACGGCTTTACCTTCGCCTGAAGAGAATCTTGCGTTCTCTACGGGGATCGTATAGTCCTCTCTGAAGAATCCCGGATAAGTGTTGACGATCTGTTCCTTCTGATACTCGGAACGCCTCTTGTTGAGATAGAAGTTTACCTTCTCGGTAAAATCTTCACTTCCTCTTAACGCAATGAGACCGATAGGTCCTACCGGTGCCATCGGGTTGTCGCCGTATTGGTCGTAGCGGGAGTAAGCTTTCTCGTCAGATGCTGATGTCATAATTGCAGCCTGCCTTTCGTTGCTATAATGATTTCTTATTCTTCTTTATCGAAAACCTCTTCGATTCTTATCTGGCTCGCGAGATCCTGCAGTCTTGCAGGGGAGTTGATAAGATCGTAGACGGATTCATCGACATTAAGTGCGTCAATAATTCTCGCGACATAAGGTACCATGTTTGCCTGCAGATACCATTCGCGTGCTTTAAGTTCGTCAGGTGCATAGATGAGGTTAGTGTTGCAAACGCACTTGATGATGCCTTTTGCATAAGCTTCATCGAAGACCTGGAGACCGTCGGTGAAAAGACCGAACGGTGCGAGGCAGTAAATGTCCTTTGCTCCTCTGTCCTTGAGCTGCTGAGCAGTTCTGAGCATTGTGCTGCCTGAATTTATCATGTCGTCAATGAGCAGGATGTCCTTGCCGTTGACGTCATCGCCTAAGAATTTGAACTCTCTGATGGGGTGTTCGCCGTTAACCTTGACCGTATAATCACGGTGACGGTAGAAAACTCCGAGAGGCAGGTTCAGGTGAGAAGAGTAAAAAATAGCTCGTGATATTCCGGTTTCATCCGGGCTAACTACGAGCGTATGGTCCTTGTCCATTCTGATCGATCCAAAACGGTTCAAAAGAGATGATGTTATCTTGAATTGACAACGGGGCATCTCGATTGACATGAGGGGAACAGCATTAGCGATTCTCTCGTCGTGAGGATCGAAAACAATGAGGTTGGATACGCCGAGCTTATAGAGTTTCTTAAGCATGTCAGCGCAATCGTAGGATTCTCTGTGTGAATCAAGCTTCTCACGTCTGCCTTCATATACGAAAGGCATGATTACATTAATTCTCTTAGCCTTACCCTTAAGTACGGAAATGATTCTCAAAAGGTCCATGTACTGGTCATCAGGGGAGATGACATGAGAGCCTTCGAGGAGATCGTATTCAACGCTTCTGGCGAGAACATCAGTAATGACGAAGATGTCATGACCTCTGACGCTCTCAGCAATGCCGAATTTACCCTCACCAGTCTGGAATCTGGTGAGCTGGGTATCGATTATGTAATCTTCACGTGAATATCCGGGGTTATTTGCATAAATGTTGCCGGGTCTTTGAGCACGCATTTTCCTCTTCTCGGAAAGTACGTCAGAAACCTCTTTAACAAATTCCTTATTGGAAGTATGAGCAATTATGCCAATGGGGCCGAACGGTGCCAGCTGCGCTTCCTTATAGCCTGTATTGACATATAAGTCACTCATGGCAGATGTTATCCCCCTCTAACTAAGATAATAAAATAATAGCCAAGTCAGAAAACAATTCAAAGTGCTTTAGTGTATAAATTTGCACGAAAAGCACATGAAATATTGTTCATTATTTGCATACCTCATCAGAGATTGCCTGCTTTAAATCATTTATTCCTGATTTTTGAGGATTGGTCTCACTGGAAGAAACCGCGAAAACCCTTGCATCTTCGGCAAAATCAAGAATTGTTGACATCATCTGAAGCTGTTTTCTGACCTGCTGGGCTGACAGCTTGTCACACTTGGTAAATACCAGAAAATAGGGAAGATTCGCAGTGTTTAAGAAGTTCAGCATTGCGATATCGTCATTTGAAGGTTCATGTCTGATATCGATGAGCAGAAGTACAAGATCGATGCCTGTTCTGACCTTGAAATAGTTGTCGCAGAGTTCGGAAAATCCGGAATTCTTTGCTTTTGAAGCTTTTGAGAAGCCGTAACCGGGAAGATCTGCGAGAATAGCCTGGCTGTCCATGTCAAAATAGATGATCTGCTGCGTTTTGCCGGGCGTCTGTGATACTCTGGCAAGCTTTTTGTTGCTTCCCAACGCATTTACGAGTGAAGATTTACCTACATTGGATCTTCCGGCAAGCACGATTTCCGGCAGCTTATCGTCCGGTAAGTCCTTAATGGAAGCGCATGTCTTAAAGTATTTGATCTTTCCGTAATTAATTCCCATGTTTATAACTCTGTATACATTGTTAATCTTGTCGGTTTTCGCAGGTTTTCGGCGGTTTTTGAGACTAAAACCGACAAACAACCACAATAGAATTTTAACATGAAGAACTTTTACGGCAAAACGAGTAAAAGCACTTATTTTTCTGCGTTATACAGGCAGATACTTGTTACAATGCAAGATTTTAAGCCGCTTGTAAGTGTGCTTAAAAAGCGGCCGTTGATCCTTCCGGCTGCGCTGATGCTTGTATGTTGCCGGCTTTGCTTCTGCTTTGAGTCGGTTTTTCCTGCTTTGATTCTATGTGTTTTGTGTGTTTGCGTTGGCTTGATTCTGATGCGGAACAATAAAGATAGAAATTCATATGTTTTTACAGGTGTTTTGCTGTGTTGTTTGCTGCTATATGCTGGTTTTTCGGTTTCTAACAGACTGAATGCATCGAAACCCAATGAATCAGGGCGTTTCGAAGTGTCTGTTGTTTCAGTTTCCTATGATCTGGCAGGAAATGTGGATATGGTTGTTATGCTTGATTCCGGAGCATATGCAAAGGTCAATTTCTATTGCGAGAGTCCGTCAGTCATTCCGGGCAGCAGTTTAGTGTTGTTTGGAAAGATAAAAGAGCCTGAAAATGCTGGTAATCCGGGCGAATTCGATTACAGAAATTACCTCAAATCCAAAGGAATTCTCTACATCATTAAATGCGAAAGATATGAAGTGCTTCAAACACCTGAATTTCCTTGGGATTTAAGTGGGAAATTACAGATGTTTTTCTTTGAATTCAGGCTGTATGTGATCGAAATGATTTCCTCTTCATTTGATGATGATACTTATGCTTTGACTGCAGCTGTCTGTGTAGGGGATAAATCGCTTGTAAACAGTGACATTAAGCGTGATTTCCAGATGTCGTGCTGCTCGCATCTGCTTGCTGTTTCAGGCACGCATTTTTCAGGTTTTCTGGCATGTCTTCCGGTGGTGTTAATTGCACTTAAGATAAAGCGTAAAAAAGCTTTTATTATTCACACGGTTTTCTGTCTGTTTATAGGCTGTCTCACGGGATGGGGAGATTCGGTTACGAGAGCTGCTTTTATGAGTATATGTTCTTTCGCTTTGCGTGACTGGGTATCGGCGATAAGCCTGGCATCAATGGTAATGATCATCAGTGATCCGTTTTGCCCGATGTCGTCAGGTTTTCAGATGAGTTTTTGTGCCTGTATAGCAATTAAACTGTTCAACGGGAGAATTATTGAATTCTTTAAGAAAATACATGTGGGTGAGACGTTCGCAGGAATCATAAGCCCATGTATTTCGGCAAGTTTGGGCATGATACCGTTCTGGTCGGATATCTCGATGCGGCCTGATCTGGAACATCTTGGATTACAGATAGCAGGATCGTTTCTGGCGCAGCTGGCATGTACATTTTTTATTCCTTGCGCGGTTTTGTGCCTCCTAATGCCGTTCTGGTCTCAATATCTGTCTTCGCCTTTGTTTGTGTGTCTGAAATTCATACTTCAGATAGTGTCTGTTGGCAGTAAGATCAGTGAACGGGGCGGGATTACAATTCATTTCTCGAAAGCTTTTCTTGTTGTATTAGCGGTTGTCGTTTTCATGTTTATGCTAAGGCCCTGTTTCATGCGCCGTTTATGCCTGAAATTACTGTGTCTGACACTTGCGCTGATGATTGGAATAGAGATTTATCCATTTATTCAAAAGCCTGTCTGCACAGTTGTTTTTGCTGATGTCGGGCAGGGTGACTGCTGTCTGATAATGACACTTGAATCAACCTGTCTGATAGATGCGGGAACTTATGACGAAGGTGCGTCAACCGTAAGGGATATTCTTGATTACTACGGCATTTATCAGGTCGATGTCTGTGTCATGAGTCACTGGGATGTTGATCATGCGGGTGGAATAGCTGCATTAAATGATCAGGGCAGGGTTAAAAGTATTTATACGTCTTATGTTCCGCAGGCTGGAGTTACCGATAAAGATGTCGAAGAATTCTTTATTTCAACGGCATTAAGCGGGTCTGACAGGGAAGAATACCTTTCGAGATTGGAACCTGTCATTGCAGGTGACATCATAACTTTGTCAGAACGTGTTTATCTTGAGGTTTTGTATCCTCTCGAGAGTATTGGAGGCGGTAATGAAGAAAGCCTTGTAGTGATGCTTCATATTGACGCGGATGAAGACACGGAAATCCTGTTTACGGGTGATATCGGTATGTCTACAGAGGAAATTCTGATAAACAGTGACATTGATATCGATTGTGACATCCTGAAAGTAGCCCATCATGGCTCGAAATACTCGTCTTCAGACGGATTCATAAGCTGTTGTTCACCTGATATTGCGGTGATTTCAGTGGGAAAGAACAATTTCTACGGCCATCCAGCGCCTGATATTCTTGAGAGGTTGGCAGATTATGGGTGCGAAGTGTTCAGAACGGACGAAGAAGGCGCGGTAATACTGAATTATCAGGTTTGACGACGGCTTTGCCTTAATTTGTCCCATAAACCGCATAAGAAATTGAGCTTTGTTTGTTATAATCGAGAGTACAATATGGGAAATATGGAAGGAAAATGGAAGATTTTTGTATGAAGAAGACAGAATTAAACTTCACTAAGAAGGGCCGTTCTCTTGTTGCTTCAATCCTTGCGGTAACCGTTGTTGCTGCATCTTTTACGGGTTGCAAAACGGGCACAGAGCAGACTGACGGCATGAGAGACGGCGACGATATCAATACCGTCGCTACCACAACAGAGACGGAGCCTGTTGCTACGCCTACTCCGACTAACACACCGACACCTACACCGAGCCCGACACCGGCAATTCCTCACATGAATAAGCCTGAGAAGGATACTACGGCACCGATGTTCCTCAATCTTCCTGAGAAGGTAAGCATTGAAGTCGGCAGTGAATTCGACATTAACAGACATATCGGGTTCATTGATGACTGCGACAGCGACGTTGAGTGCATAGTTGAAGGTGATATCGATACATCAGAAACTGGTACATATTCAATCGAGATCACACTCGTTGACGATGCCGGTAATACCAAGTCCGGCAGTATGGATGTCAGGGTATACCAGCCCAGCTCCGGCGGCGGAGGAGGCGGCGGTGGCTCCGATGAGCATACAACACTGGCATACAGCGATTTTATGGACAGATACCCTGATCCTGATATTGCTTACGGTATTGATGTTTCCAGATATCAGGGCGATATCAATTTCGAGAAGATCAAGGCTGCAGGCTGTGAATTCGTTATGCTCAGAGCCATGATCTACAACAACGGTGAACTCGGTGAAGACCGTAAGTTTGAGGAATACTATGTTGACGCCAAGGCTGCAGGCCTCCTTATCGGTGTTTACTATTATTCAACTGACTGCAATATCGAGGAACTGAGAGAGCATTCCGATGAGCTTCTCAGTGTTCTTGAGGGCAAGGAAATTGATCTTCCCGTTGCTTTCGACTGGGAGAGCTGGTCTCATTTCCAGAAGTACAAGATGAGCATTGTTGACATCAACAATCTGTTCTATGAATTTGCGGGTATTATGGAGGCTAACGGTTACAGCACTATCCTCTATGCCAGCAAGTATTATCTTGAGATCATCTGGGAACCTGCAGGTTATGATGTATGGCTCGCTCATTATGTTAAGCAGACTTCTTATGAAGGCGACTATACTATGTGGCAGACCGGTTCCATAGGCAGGATCGACGGCTGCGATGAAGATGTTGATACAGATATTTTGTTCAAGAGCAGATATCCGGAGCTTTTTGGAGGAACATAACTGATGGCTAAGGCAAAAGCACTTCCCAAAGGAGTTTTAAGCTCCAGACAGATGCTTTCCAAGATCAACAAAGAGACTGACTCTTTGGGTCTTGTGCTTTTGTATGGCACAGAAAATTATATGATCGACGGCGCCGTATCCATGCTCAAGAAGACCTGTCTGGGCGAAGGGGCAGAGGATATGGACTTTGCTTCGATCGATACCAGAACAGGCGATAAGTTCGAAATGGCAAAGCTCGAAGAGCTTATCTCGATGCCGCCGTGGATGTCTCCGAAGAGACTTATAGTCGTTAAACAGTCAGGACTTCCCAACAAGGAATTGTCTGACAAAGACCTTGAAATACTTAAGAATATCCCGTCTTCTACGGTTGTTGTCTTCTTCGAGGAGACGGTGGACAGCCGTAAGAAGTCGTTTAAGGCTTTCCTGCAGTACGGAACCGTTGCCTCAATGAGCGGTTTTGAGGAGGATGAGCTTACCGGCTGGATATCGAACAGATTCGGCAAAGAGAACATCAGGATCGGTTTCGAAGCCGCAAATTCTATGGCTTCGAGGTGTTCAAACAACATGATGGAACTCGTAAACGAGATCAACAAGGTAACCTTGTACTGTCAGAACAAGGGTTATACCGAAGTAACGCCTGATATTGTTGAGCTTTGCTGTCCTGCGGACCTGAGCGGCAAGATTTTTGACATCATGGACGCCTGCGGAAGCGGCGATGCCAAGATTGCTCTGGGAACTCTCGATAAGCTCATAATGAACAAAGAGCCTCTGGTCAGGATCAGGGCGTCCATCGTTAATCACATCAAGGCGTTGATCATGGCCAAAGAGGCCGGAAATGCCGGCGTTTTGGTCGACCGTACCGGAATGAACGATTTCAGGGCCAAGAAGCTGTGCCAGCAGGCCAGGAATTTCGATATGAAGGAGCTCATCAAGCTCTATCTGGCGGCTGCTGACTCAGACAGCGAGTTTAAGCACGGCCTTATAGACGAGAGATACTCGATAGAGATCATTCTTGTCAAAGCATCTGCCAAAACTAACGCTTAATTTGGGTTAGTTTTCATAAGATTTTTCCCTTTTTTAGTATTTGACCTCAGGGGCCTTATGACTTAAAATCTTTTAGTATTTATTTAACTGAGGAGATTTTATGGCTAAGATTCAGATGAAAACACCGCTCGTTGAGATGGACGGCGATGAGATGACAAGAATTATCTGGAAGCAGATAAAGGACATCGTAATTCTTCCTTTCGTTGATTTGAAGACAGAGTACTTCGATCTCGGACTGAAGCACAGAGACGAGACTGCTGACCAGGTTACAATTGACGCAGCTAACAGAACTAATGAACTCGGCGTAGCAGTTAAGTGCGCTACTATCACACCTAATGCCCAGAGAATGACCGAGTATGATCTCCACAACATGTGGAAGAGCCCTAACGGAACTATCAGAGCTATCCTCGACGGTACAGTTTTCAGAGCTCCTATCCTTGTTGACGGCATCAAGCCTTTCGTATCATGCTGGGAGAAGCCCATCACGATTGCAAGACATGCATATGGTGACGTATACAGAGATACAGAGTTCAAGGTAGACGGTCCTGCTAGAGCAGATCTCGTTATCACATATCCCGATGGCAGAACAGAGAGCCAGACGATCTTCGAATACAAGGATTCAGGTATCGTAGAGGGTCTCTACAACACAGATAAGTCCATTGAGGCATTCGCAAGCGCTTGCTTCCAGTACGCTCTGGATACAAAGCAGGATCTCTGGTTTGCTACAAAGGACACAATTTCCAAGGTTTACGACAGACGCTTCAAGGATATTTTCCAGGAAAAGTACGACAACGAGTACAAGGAAAAGTTCGAAGCAGCTGGAATCACATATTTCTACACACTCATCGATGACGCTGTTGCAAGAGTTATGCGTTCTTCAGGCGGATTCGTTTGGGCTCTCAAGAACTATGATGGCGACGTTATGAGCGACATGCTCGCTTCCGCTTGCGGTTCACTCGCAATGATGACTTCAGTTCTCGTTTCACCTAAGGGTGTTTATGAGTACGAGGCAGCTCACGGTACAGTTACACGTCACTACTACAGATACCTCAAGGGTGAGCAGACATCTACTAACCCCATGGCTACACTTTTCGCTTGGACAGGCGCACTTCGAAAGAGAGCTCAGCTCGATGAGCTTCCTGAACTCGAGGCATTCGCTGACAAGCTCGAGAAGGTTTCAATCCAGACAATTGAGGAAGGCACCATCACTGGCGACCTCAACAATCTCCTCGACAGAGAAGACAAGACGATCGTAAATACTGAGGATTTCCTCAAGGCTATTGCTGCAAAGCTTTAATATTGATTTTGGAGGATCACACAAATGAGTTATTACAAGACATGGATGGATAAGTCAGAAGACGCTTCCAACAGACAGGAATACGTTGAATATATCCAGCGTTACTATGCTCTCGAGAAGGCTGCTTACGAGAAGGTTCTCGGAAGCTATCCTGACAATGAGGAATACCTCTCAGGCACAGCATCACAGATGGCTGCAAAGCTTGGTTTCCCCAAGGATTCCATGGATGTTTTCGTAGGTTATATTGACGGTATCAAGTCCAGCCTTACAAACGGCGATGACATTGATCTCGAGGCTATCGACGATAACTATGAGCTTAAGCTCGTTATCGATTACGAGAAGCTCTATTACAACATGCGTGATGCAAAGGCTGACTGGCTTTACAACATCCCTGCATGGAAGACGATCCTCTCTGATGAGAAGAGACAGGAGATCACAAAGGAATACCGTGACGCTAATATCGCACACTCTGACAAGATCGGCCGTAACGATCCCTGTCCGTGCGGTTCAGGCAAGAAGTATAAGAATTGCTGCGGTAAGAAGGGCTGATTCGCTTAAAACGTAAGGAGAGGATCCTTGAAGAAGCTTTTAAAGTCCAAGTGGTTCATTGCACTCATAGTTTTGCTCGTTTTGGCAGCCGGTGCTATTTTGAGCCTGCTTCCCGGAAGTCCAGTTAAAAATCTATTGAAGCCGGTACAGCTCGTGAGCTCGCCGGCTCAATCTCTTGTAAAGAGCGCAGGTGATACCCTGGCTGACTTTTGGGCTGCCATTACAGACGGTATTGCCATCAGAGAAGAGAACAGGGCACTTAAGGAGCAGATCGCGGACTTAAGATACCAGCTAACACAGAACGAAGAGGCTGCACTCAGATATGAAGAGCTTAAAGATGCTCTTCACATCAAGGATATGTTCAGCAACTTCGATATTTACGGCGCAGCCATACTTTCGAGAGAATCAGACGAATGGTTCTCCACGATAAGACTTAATGCCGGTGAAAAAGACGGAATCGAGCTCGAAGAGGGTAATTCATATCCGGTTCTTGACGTAGAGATGAACCTCGTAGGCCGAGTTATCGAGACATCAGATACTGAGTCCCGAGTTCTGCCGCTCCTTCATGAAGGCTTTGCCGTAGCAGGCAAGGTTAATGAGGTTAACGGTGCGACATTCATGGTCGTAGGTGATGCCGAGCTTAAGAGACAGGGCCTCTGCCTTGTTAAGGATATTGATTCTGATGTCAGTCTCAAAGCTGGAATGGAGATCGTTACTTCAGGAGACGGCGGTTTGTTCCCTGAGGGTATCCCGATCGGCGTTATCGAGACAGTTGATTATTCCAATCCGCTTCAGGTTACGGCTACATTAAGACCGTATTCCCAGATCGGTAAACTTGAAGACGTATTTATCATGATTCCTTATGTTGAAGAGGAGCCTGATGAAACTGCAGTTGCTGCAGGCTGACGTTTGCGGGTGTTTTTGCCATGAAGCTGTTTGACTCCAATACCAAATTCAGAATAAGAAAGATAATCGTTTATACGATCTATATTATTCTGCTGTCTTCGCTTCAGGTATCTTTCCCGGACAAGATCAGCTTTGTAGGTCAGACTGCTGACCTTATGCTTGTTTTCGTAGTATTGGCAGGCTATTTCTACGGTTTCTGGGACGGAGCTCTGGTCGGATTCTTCACGGGGCTTATCAGAGACGTTTTCTCGCCGCCGGCTATTGTGGGACTTGACGGAGAAGTCAGGGTTACTGCTTTTGTAGGCGTTTTTACAATGTTTGCCGCAGGCATCATCGGAGCATCGTTCTTTACGAGCAGAATGCACCGTAACATACCGTTCTCTGTAGTATCAGTTATATTCGTAACTGTCTGCTATAAGGTTGCCGGATACATAATTATCTATGGCTGGAGTACTCTTGCCGGTATCGAATCAAGCTTGTATACGCCATTTACTGCATTCGTTTATTCATTCCTGCCGCAATTACTGCTTAATACATTGGCGGCAGTTCCGTTAATATTGTTATTGAGATTCCTTGGACCTGTTTCTTTCAAGGCTGCCAGGGATAATGATGAGATCGTTGAGAAGCAAGGTGACAGTTCATGGCTCGGAATCTAGTTGACGATTACGGCGCTTTTGATAACAATGCCGAGAAGAGTAATAAGAACGACGCGGGTTCGATCTTAAAGCGTCTGTTCAGCTTCCTTACCAACCGTTATCTGGTTCTTGGTATTGTATTCGTCACGTTTGGTGTGATCATTCTGATCATGACAATGATGCTTCAGTTCTCAGGTTACCAGAACACTTTGTCTGAGAGCTCATCGGGTGTCATCAGACAGTATGTCTCAAGCGCTCCTAGAGGTGATATCTATGACAGCAGGGGAATCCTGCTCGCTTCAACGACTGAATATAACAGCGTCATGATCGCCAATGCGTATCTTGAAGATGAAGAGCTTAATAATTTATGTCTTGAATTAAGTTATCTTTTCGACCAGTACCATTGCATTACGGTTTCCGATCTCGACCAGTATTTCGTTTTGGATCCGCAGGCCAGATTCGTCAAAAGTGAAGAGAAGATAAGGCTATGGCAGACCGATTCCAATCTGTTTGACCTCAAAGACTACGCTCAGGGCGTTATCGTTACTTTCTCTGATGACTACGTAAAGACTGACCCTAACGTTTTCTTCCTGTATTTACGCAGGAAGTTCAATATCGACAACGAGTATTCCATTGAAGAAGCATACAGGATCATGAGGATCAGATATCAGATCTTTGCTGACAACTGGGCTTTCATTAAGGGTACGCCTGTTAAGATCGCAAGTAACGTTCCTTCCGAACTTATCAGAAAGTTCGAAGAACAGAACTATCACTACATGGGTATCGTAACCTGCAAGGAATATGCCAGAAATTATACGACTGAAGCTTTGTATTCATGTCATGTTCTGGGTTACGTAGGTAAGATCTCTAGCGTTACATATCAGGATCTGGCTCCGTTCGGCTACACCAGTAACGACATGGTAGGTAAATCCGGCGTTGAATCGCAGATGGAAAGATATCTCCACGGCAGCAATGGTACTACTCCATACAGTATCTGGACACGAGACGGTGAGGAGGGATTCTTCGTTCCTCAGAGCTATGGAACAGCTCCGCAGGCCGGCGCAACTGTACATCTCACAATTGATTCCCGTATTCAGGAAGTCGGTACTCAGGCTCTGAAGGAATACATCCAGCAGGCAAGACAGAACGACGTATCTACGTATAAGGCTGCGTCAGCGGGTGCTTTCGTTATGATGAACGTTAATACGGGTGCCGTTATTGCCATGGGTTCTTATCCGAGCTACGACCCTAACGACTTTATCCTCGCAAACTACGGCGATGAGCAGGCAGCTGTTCAGGTTAAATACTACCTTGGTATCGATGAATATCAGGAGATCACGGCAGGTGACCTCCCGCTGTGGAACAGAGCGATCATGTCAATGTACGCGCCCGGTTCAACATTCAAGCCCTGTACGGCTTTGGCAGCTCTCGAGAATGGTGATATTACGCCCGAAAGTAATACGATCATCTGCACGAGCCCTTACGAAGTAGACGGTTGGAGATTTAAGTGCCTCGAGTTCCCGGATTACGGTCACGGCGCGCTTACTTTGAACGACGCAATGGCACAGTCCTGCAACATCTATTTCATGATCCTCGGTATCAGAACAGGTATCGATAACATCTCTGCAATGGCTTACAGATTCGGCCTTGGTGTCAAATCAGGCATCGATCTTCCGGGTGAGATCTCAGGCGTCATGTCCAGCCGTGAGAATAAGAGACTTACAAGACAGTCAGTCTACGATAAGACATGGTTCCCGACGAATACTGCTCAGGCTTCAATCGGACAGTTTGATAACTGCTTCACGATCCTCCAGCTCTGCAGATATACATGCGGAATCGCAACAAACAAGCTTTGTACGCCTTATGTAATCGACAGCGTTGTGGCAAACGACGGTACGGTTCTCTATAAAGGTCAGACTGAATCGGTGGATATCGGAATAGCTGAAGAGAATATCGAAGCAGTCAGAACCGCGATGAGATGCGTTGCTACGGGTACATATTACTGGAGCTCGAGTGCTGACGGTCAGTTTGATAATTATCCTGTCGAAATGGTATGTAAAACAGGTACGGCCGAGACGGGATTCGAGGATTCACGTAAAGAGTATTCAAACGGTCTGTTTATCTGTTACGCACCGAAAGAAAACCCTGAAGTTGCTCTGGCTCTCGTAGTCGAGAAAGGTAAGTGGGGTTCATCCTGCGTTATCATCGCCAAAAAGATCATGGCGGCCTATTTTAATGCCCAGCTCGACTCATCCGTTAAGCTTTATACTCAGAATCCGATATTAGGCGACTATCTGCCGTCGGTTAACGCTACAGCAGGCTGATGCTTTGTTTGGCTTTATTTGAGCCATTCAAGCATGTTTGTCAAAAAGCCAATTTTTGCAATTCAGTTTTGTAATAATCATTAGTTGCCTGATACGTCATTTTACTGTAAAATTCATGTATTCGCTTTAATGGGAGATTTCGGATGAAGATAGTTTTGATGGCTGACAATAGGAAGACCGAGTTATTGGTCAATTTCTGCATTGCCTACAAGCCTTTGCTTGAGAAACATCAGCTTATCTCTGTTTACAACACTGCAAAACTTCTTAAGTCTGCCGCAGATCTTGATGTATCAGGTCTGTCTGTTGACTATTCGAGCGGATTTGAGCAGCTCGCTTCCAGAGCAGAATATAATGGCATTGACTGCGTTATCTACTTAAGGGACGGTCATCAGAAGGGTGAATCCAATCCTTTCGAGCTTTTGGACGTTTGCGACCAGAATACTATCCCTTATGCTACTAATATTGCTTCTGCCGAGATCCTCGTTACGGCTATCGACAGTGGCGCTCTTGATTATCGCGAATGGAACGCGGGTTAATCGTAGTCCCCTTAGGGCCACTTCAATCCAACATGTACATTATTACCGGACCTTCCGGTATTTTTGTTATTGACCCTTCTGTTTCTCTTGCGAAAACAGAGGTTTTTTGCAGCACGATCCCTGAACTTGCCGGCATTTCCGTTGGTAAGCAGGATGTCAAGGCAATCCTTCTGACTCACGGTCATCACGATCACATCAAATACATCGATGAATGGATCAAGGCTTATCCCGATGCGGAAGTTTTCTTCAGCAGCAAGGACAACGAGCTCCTCACGAGTGAGTACTGGAACTGTTCCTACATGGAAGGTGAGGAAGCTCATTACAGCTTCGAATATACCGATATTGCTGACAAGGACGATCAGGTTATCTATAAAGATTCTGCAATTGAGATCAAGATGTATGAGACACCCGGCCATACAATGGGCAGCGTATGTTTCCTCGTAACTCTCGGCGGCAGGAGGAAGCTCTTTACAGGAGATACTGTATTTAACGGTTCTGTAGGCCGTACTGACATGCACGGCGGCACTTCCAAGCTTATTATCAAGTCAGTCATGAGGATCAAGACTTTCGATCCTGAACTTCCGATCTATCCCGGCCACGGTCCTGATTCAACGATCGAAGAGGAAATCAGAATAAATCCATTCTTTGATCTCTGATCTTTCTCGAAAATCGGATTAATAAGTATATAAAGAAATTTTTTGTTTTCTGATTTGCTGTAAACTCAATAAATACAAGGCTTTCAAGCTGTTTTGACGTCCGTAATTGCGGGCGTTTTTTATTGTCGCTTTTGTCGGGTTTTGTCGCATAAGTTTACAAATTTCCGACAAAGGTCCGTTGTATGCTCCAGATAAAAAAGGAGGCCCATATGTCTACACTTGAAACCACTATCGCATTTACGCTGATCCTCATTCTGCTGACCTATATGATCACAGGTCCTGAAGCAGTCGCTTTGGACAGTTTTGACTGCGCGAAAGCAGGCGGAAACGAGCTCTATTTCATGGCACAGGATGAAGAGATCCTGAATAAGAATCTTGTTAAGGGAACTGACTGTTACGATGCTTCACCCGAGAGGCTTTGCACGCTGCTTACGGGCGTGTCCGATAACTTCAGACTCGTTTACGGCTCTGTTTACAAATTTTCGAAGGAGGAAGCAAATGAGGAAAACTGATAAGCACCGCCGCAACAGACACGGCGCATCAACTGTATTTCTGGCGATAATTCTGTCAGCGCTGATTCTGATCGAATGTACATTCCTGGCTTTTGTCTGGAATCTTGATTATGCGTTGAGTGTAAATACCGCGTTGAAGACTCAGATCGACACGATATTAAGCGATTACAACAGACAGCTTTTTGATGTCTATGGAGTATACGCGTTCACGATCGACGGCGTTGACGATTACTGTTTTAACAAAGCTCTTGAGATCAATGGTATGACTGCACAGTCTGCTTTGGTTGCAGGTAACTGCAGGGAGTTTACTGCCGGCGATCTGCGTTGTGCGATTGCATCTTATTACTGGTACCGCGGTACAGGAATATCGCTTAACGATGTTGTTGACGGTTACTCTGAATTTCTATGCGAGATAGATGAGAATGGTATCGTCAGTAAGATCAGCGAGTACATGCAAAGTCCTGCTTCGAGCTATGTTTCAAAAATACTTTCCGGCAACGAGACCGCTGAAGAATGGATCAATAAAGCCGGTGATATTCTCAACATAGAGGACTTGGTTGAAGAAACTGAAGGTATTAATTCGATAAGGTCGGATATCAATGATATGCTTCATGATTCAGACCTAGGAATCGACATTGATATTGAAGACTGGGAGTCTCTTTTGGGCACTGTTTCATTCATGGAACATGCGGTCGGACTTCTTCAGGATGAGTCGCTTGCAACTACTACCAAATTCAACACTTCACATTATTGTGCTTATAACTTCGACTGCTGGCTTCCCCCTGATGGCGATTGCTCAATTACAGGTACAGAATTCAAGTATATCCATGGTGAGAAAAAGGCCGATTGCGAGTACATAATTACGGGCCTCGACAGGGTTCCTGCGGTATTGGAAGTAGAGACCATCATGTGCCATATTTTCGTCCTCGGAAACATACTCAAAGACTACGCAGATGAGAAGATCAGAAACACGTTGTATGCGATTGCAGTTGTTATTTCCGAGATCATTACGGCTATCAGTGAAGGCACAGTAAAGATCGACCCGAAGATAATCGCATTCGGCCTGACCGTATATGTTGCGATGGTCCAGGGATTAAAGGATCTGTGGGACATTTTGCAGGGCGACCGGGCAGTCTTTTTCGACTATGACGGTGTCGACATGATCACCTTAAGTTACAGGGACATTCTCTATCTCATGGCTGTATGCACACCCGAGGAAGAACTGCTCCAGAGAAGCGTCGAAATACTTACTCGTGATTATGGAAATCTCTATACCGGAATTGAATTGGAAGCTGAGTTCAGAGGGACTACGTATACTCTCGAAAAGTCATATCAGCTGTATCAGTAAAGCGAGGTGATTTATATGCGTTTTATTCGAAATAACAGACGAGGAACAGTATCGCTTGAAGCCGCAATTTCTTTCTCGCTGACTCTTGTATTTATCGCTGCGATAATCAGCAGCATTCAGTATTACAGAACAGATATCCTTATGCGCAGATCCGTTGAACAGACTTGCGAAAAGATGTCTCTGTTGTATCCGGCATCGGTGCCTGCAACCGATACAATATCTGTTGCATTGAATGCTTTTCCTGATCTTGGTTCAGGAGAGATGAAAGGCGATAAAGTCCTCTCAAATGTTGTATCCGTCGCAACAGGTTTGGATGACATATCCGGGCACACAATCGAAGAACTGATTCTTAAAGGTGTTTTCGCCCAGACAATGGAAAACCAGATTATGGAAGCCTACATTGAGAGAAACGGCGGATCTACATTTTTCGCACCGGACGATATCGAAGTGTTTTTCAATATAAACGATGATCATCACATAATTGAAGTAACGACGGAGTATTCTGTTGTAACCATTGTCGGGGTAAAAGAACGCAGCATCTATTCGGTTATTCCATTGTATGGCGATCCGATATTGATGTTGCAGGGAGAGGACTCTTCAAAACATGATGCTGATGAAGAGAAGGATCCTGACGTTTGGTCGATGAGTAATTTTGATCGCGGCGATGCAATCCGCGAAGTGTATGGCGCAAATCTTCCTAAGACATTTCCTGTTATTGATTCTTATGAGTCCGGTGATGTCACCGCCATACGTAGTATAGATCTAACTTCGCCGTACTATCAGGATCTGTCCCATATCGAGAAGAAGATTAAGGATGACATCAAAGCTCTCAGTCAGTTTGAACCCCAATCCGCCAACATCAACGGCACTGTCTACAGCGTGGACTATATAGATTCAAAATATCTGAAGATAGTTATTCCTGAAAACTCCGGCGTGTTGAGCAAAGAAAAAGTCGATGAACTGAAGGGTTATGCATTTGTGCAGGGAGTAATACTGGAAGTGGACGAGTACGGGAAGTCGGAGAAGTATATAAGCGAGTAAATTGTTAAGGCACCTGCGGGTAATTGCTTTCGAGATGATTTGGAGTCTTTTGAGTGCGGTTATGGCAGGTGCTTTTGTTTGTGGAAAAAAGATGGTTTAACAAAAACAATGAAAAAATCTGATTATTGTTAAGTTTTCGGCTCGAAGTTTAACAATATCTCGAAAAAATAGTTGTTTTTGTTAAATCCAACGCGATATTTAACAAAATCAGGACTTTTAGAAGCGTTTTGTTAAGTTTTGGCTTGATTGTTTAACAAAACTGCTGAAAAAACCTCAATTTTGTTAAAGCTTCAAAAATGCTATTGGAGTTTGATTATGAGCAAGAAAATACAAAACGATATTCAGGAAAGAATAGAACTGATAACCAAGTTATCTGAACAGCTTGAGAAGAAAATTGCTTCGTATGATAAAGGCAGTCTGCATTGCAGAAATGTAGGTGAGAAGGCTTATTACTATTATTCGGATTCATCATCGAAAGAATGCCTTCTAGGTAAGAAAGACGATAAGCTGATTAAAGAACTGCTACAGAAAAGCTATTATGAGAAAGTTCTGAAATCTATTAACTCTGAACTGATTTTCCTGAAAAGAATGCAGACACGTTATCCCAGGAATTTGGCAGAAGATACATATGACTTGTTGAGGAACAATCGAAAGTATGGAGTCAAACCCATCACTCCCACCGACGAACAGTTCATCACCAACTGGCAAAACCAGCCTTACACCCCAAAGCCCTTCAAAAAAGAAGATCCTTTTTTCGTGACACTAAGAGGTGAGCGTGTACGTTCCAAATCAGAAGTCATCATAGCTGACAGACTCCTGGCTAACGGTATCCCATACAAGTATGAATGCCCGATACTGGTTGGGAATGAGATAATACATCCTGATTTCTCGATCCTGAGAATAAGGGACCGCAAGATCCTTTATCTTGAACATAACGGAAAAGTTGGTGACCAACAATACGCTGATGACATGGTTGACCGCATAAACAAATACGAAGCGGCAGGTATCCATCAGGGGGACAGGCTGTTTCTCACATATGAAACTGCAAATAGGCCGCTGGATGTCAGAGTTTTGGATATAATGATAAACGACCTCTTTAAGTGAGCCATATCCAGGCCGAAGGCAGTCGGCATCACGTGGTCGCAAATCATAAATTTCTTTTGATCTTTGTGAAATCCCTTTTTATTGTATTAAAATAGCAAATGCGTTATTATGTATGAGTATGTTTGGAGGTAAATAAGTTGAAACACGAAAACAGCGTAAGGCGTCCGAGTCTTGCAAACTCAAAGATCAATACGGACAAATCCGCTTCGCTTTCCATCGGAGATTCTCTGAGGAAGGCTAAGACTAATCTTATCTTCTCCAGATTGCTTATCGGTATTCTTCTGATATTGGCAGTTACGGTGATCTTCATAACCATCTACATGGGTTATGCGGCACCTCTCTGGGATTATCTGACGAAGGTAGTTTACTGATAGCTGGTTGAACATAAGGGTAAAAAGGTGACACGATGGACGACATTAAGGACACTCATTTTACTGAAAGTGAACTGGAGGAATTAACCGACCTTTATAACGCTATGCTGACAATGAGAGACAGCAGCGAGATGCATAAGTTCTTTGTGGATCTCTGTTCTGTAAACGAGCTGCATTCTCTGCTTCACCGTTGGCAGATCGTAAGAAGGATCGAACAGGGTAAGAGCTACGAAGAGATCATTAAGGAGATCTCACCGGTGGAAACGCCCGAAGAAACACCTGAGGATAATCAGGTAAAGACGGAAAAGAAAACAACAGGAAGGGCTCGCGGCAAGGCCAGATCTTCTACGAAGGTCAGCTCCACGACGATCTCAAGAGTTAAGAAATGTCTCGTAAATCCGGAAGGCGGATACAGAACGGCTCTTAACAGACTTGAGGAAGCTTCCGCAGAAAATAACGAACAGGAATAAAAGGTAAAGAAACAAAATGGGTTTAATTGAAAGCATTTTCGGCACACACAGCGATCACGAACTTAAGAGAATCAATCCTATCGTAGATAAGGTTTTCTCATACGAGGAAGAATATTCCAAGTTGTCTGACCACGAGCTGGCAGGCAAGACAGATGAATTCAAGAAGAGAATTGCAGATGGCGAATCCCTTGATTCATTGCTTCCTGAAGCATTTGCAACTGTAAGAGAAGCTGCCTGGAGAGTTTTGGGCATGAAGCCTTACAGAGTACAGGTCATCGGCGGTATCATCCTCCATCAGGGAAGAATCGCAGAAATGAAGACAGGTGAAGGTAAAACGCTCGTTGGTACATTGCCGGTTTACCTCAATGCACTTACAGGCAAGGGTGTTCACGTCGTAACAGTAAACGACTACCTCGCAAAGCGTGACTCTGAGTGGATGGGTAAGGTATACAAGTTCCTTAAGCTCAGCGTTGGACTCATCATTCACGACATCCCGCTCAAGGAACGTCAGAAGATGTACGCTTGCGACATCGTATACGGAACAAACAATGAGTTCGGTTTCGACTACCTTAGAGACAACATGGTAGTTACCAAGGAACAGCTCATGCAGAGAGAGCTTAACTACGCTATCGTCGACGAGGTAGACTCGATCCTCATCGATGAGGCAAGAACACCTCTCATCATTTCAGGTAGAGGAACAGAGTCATCTGACCTTTACAAGAAGGCTGATAACTTCGTTAAGACATTGAAGCCTTACACAGTTGTTGAGACTGATGACAAGGTTGATATGGATGAGCTCGTTGGCGATGCTGATTACGTTATCGACGAGAAGGCTAAGACTTCAGTTCTTACTGCAAACGGTATCACAAAGGCAGAGAAGTTCTTCAACATTGATAACCTCTCTGATCCTGAGAACTTCGACCTTCAGCACTATATCAACAACGCTTTGAAGGCTAACGGTAACTTCAAGAAAGACCAGCAGTACATCGTACAGGACGGTCAGGTAATCATCGTAGACGACTTTACGGGCCGTCTGATGCCGGGTAGACGTTTCAGTGACGGTGTTCACCAGGCTATCGAAGCTAAGGAAAACGTTAAGGTCGCAAACGAGAACAAGACACTTGCTACGATTACATTCCAGAACTTCTTCCGTATGTACACAAAGCTCTCCGGAATGACCGGTACAGCTTACACAGAGGAAGCAGAGTTCAGACAGATCTATAACCTCGACGTTATCCAGATCCCTACGAACAGACCTGTTCAGAGAATTGACGAATACGATGCAGTATTCAAGACAGAGAACGGTAAGTATGCAGCTATCCTTAAGACAGTTAAGGAAGCTAACTCAAAGGGTCAGCCTGTACTCGTTGGTACAGTTAACGTTGACAAGTCAGAGCTCTTATCAAGAATCTTCACAAAGTACGGCATCAAGCACAATGTCCTGAACGCTAAGAACCATATGCGCGAGGCTGAGATCGTTGCTCAGGCAGGCCGTAAGGGAGCAGTTACTATTGCTACAAACATGGCAGGCCGTGGTACCGATATTATCCTCGGCGGTAACGCTGAATTCATGGCTCTTCAGGAAATGAGAAGACTCGGTTATACAGATGATCTCATCGATGCATCCACAGCTCACAACGAGACTGATGATGAACTCATTATCGACGCTCGAAAGAAGTTCACAGAGCTTGAGAGCAAGTTCAAGGCTGAGCTCGCTCCTGAGGCTGAAGAAGTTAGAAAGCTTGGCGGTCTCTACATCGTAGGTACAGAGCGTCACGAATCAAGACGTATCGATAATCAGCTCAAGGGACGTGCCGGACGTCAGGGCGACCCCGGAAGATCAAAGTTCTTCCTCTCACTCGAGGATGACCTCCTTAGAATCTTCGGTGGTGACAGAGTCACAATGATCTACGACAGCCTCGGTATCGAAGACGATATGGAGCTCCAGGTAAGATCACTTACAAAGGTTATCGACAGCTCACAGAAGAAGCTCGAAGCAATGCACTTCTCAGCACGTAAGAGCGTCCTCGAATACGACGACGTTAACAACGTTCAGAGAACCATCACATACGATCAGAGAAGACAGGTTATCTTCGGTGAAGACGTACACGGAATCTATCTCCAGATGATCGAGCGTGTTGCTTCCAGAGTATGCAACCAGTTCGCACTTGACGGTGTTATCACAACAGCTGAGAGATATTCATTAGGCAAGATGCTCGAAGAGATCTTCGGTCAGCTTCCTACAGTTCTCAAGGTTCAGGATGACTCACAGGATATTCCTGACTGCGATGAGCTCGCTGCTCAGATCGCTGAGGAAGCTAAGGAAGTTGTTGCTCAGAAGGAGAAGGAAGTTACTACAGAAGTATTCCGTGAAGCTGAGCGTCAGATCCTCCTCAGAACTGTTGACCTCAAGTGGATGGATCACATCGATGCTTTGGATCAGCTCTCACAGTCAATCAGAATGAGAAGCGTTGGTCAGCATGATCCTGTTGTTGAGTACAAGCTCGAAGGTTCTGCAATGTTCGAAGAGATGAACGAGAACATCCAGAATGATGCAGTTAAGTTCATCATGAGAGCAAAGTTCACAGCTGAGACTCAGATCGAAGCTAAGCAGAACGTAAAGATCACTTCTGAGAGCCACGCTGCTCCAGTTACACCTAAAGCTGCTGCAAAGCCCATTGAAGGTTCAACAGGCAACACACAGCCTCAGACACCCGTAAAGCGCGACTCATCCAAGGTCGGCAGAAACGATCCCTGTCCGTGCGGATCAGGCAAGAAGTATAAGGACTGCTGCGGTAAGAACGGTTAAAGAAAGAATAGATAAATGATTACAGATACAAAAGAATTCGTTAAGCGTGTTGACGGTGCTGCTGACTATATCAGGAATGCAGTCGCCGGCAACACGTTGCCGTCTATATGCATTGTTTTGGGTTCAGGCTTAGGCCCTCTGGCTTCAATGGTCGAAGTAACCCATGAGATCAGTTACAAGGATATTCCTGGTTTCCCTTTATCAACAGCTCCCGGACACAAGGGCTCGCTTATCATCGGAAAGCTTTCTGATAAGCCTGTTTTCCTCATGAACGGACGTTTCCATTACTATGAGGGTTATCCCATCGAAACAGTTACTTTCTATGTCAGGGTAATGGGCAGATTAGGCGTTAAGGCACTGCTTCTGACCAACGCTTCAGGCGGTATCAATCTTGACATGAAGGTTCCTGAACTGGTCGCAATTACTGACCATATTTCTTTCAATGCGGAGCCTGTTTTGAGAGGTCCGAACATTGAGGAATTCGGTACGAGATTCCCGGATCAGTGTCACGTTTACGACCCTGAACTTACCGATACTCTCGTTAATTGCGCAAGAGATCTGAAGATAAGGATCAGCCGCGGTGTTTATGCATATACAAAGGGTCCCCAGTATGAGACTCCTGCAGAGATCAGAGCGCTCAGAATAATGGGTGCTGACTGTGTCGGAATGTCCACTGTACCTGAGGCTATCGCAGCAACACACATGGGTATCAGGGTAGCTGCAATGTCCTGCATTACCAACATGGCTGCAGGCATCACAGGTCAGGCATTATCCGAGAAGGAAGTGCTTGATAACGCCGCTTTGGCATCAGCAAACAGCTGTGCTCTGGTTAAAGAATTTGTTAGAAGAATTAATTTGTAAGGGGGTTGTTTTTAATGAGCAATTTTAATTACGAAGTAAAAGATATTAACCTCGCTAAAACCGGTATCGAGAAGATCGAATGGGCATACAGAAACATGCCTGTTTTAAGAGCAATTGAGGCTGAACTCATTGAGAAGCAGCCTTTTAAGGATCTCAAGATCTCTGTTTCAGTTCACGTTGAGGCTAAGACTGCGTGTCTCGCAAGAGCACTTGCAAGAGGCGGTGCTGAGGTTGCTCTCACAGGATGCAATCCTTTATCAACACAGGATGATGTCGCAGCAGCTCTTGCTTCCATGGATATCATGAACATCTACGCCGTACATGGTGATGATGAAGAGCATTACTGGAGCAGACTCAAGAAAGCATTGAGCTTCAAGCCTGACATCGTTATCGATGACGGCGGCGATTTTGCTCTGCTCCTTCACTCTGAGATGCAGGATCTTGCAGCAAATCTCATGGGTGGCTGCGAAGAGACCACAACAGGCGTTCACAGACTTGAGATCCTTAAGAATGAAGGCAAGCTCCTTTATCCTGTAATCGCTGTAAACGACGCAAGATGTAAGCATCTTTTCGATAACAGATTCGGTACAGGCCAATCCGTATGGACAGCAATCATGGCTACAACAAACCTTGTAGTATCAGGTAAGACTGTCGTAGTTGCAGGATACGGAATGTGCGGCAGAGGCGTAGCAATGAGAGCTAAGGGCCTTGGCGCTAAGGTAATTGTTACTGAGATCGATCCTGTTAAGGCATGTGAGGCCATCATGGAAGGCTATGAGGTCATGACAATGGATCAGGCAGCTCCTTTGGGTGATTTCTTTGTTACCGTTACAGGCTGCAAGGACGTTATCGTAGGCAGACATTTCGAGGCCATGAAGGACGGCGCAGTATGCTGCAACGCAGGACATTTCGACTGCGAAGTAAGCGTAGCAGAGCTTCAGAAGATGTGCGTTGAGAGCAATGAACTCAGAAACAACATCATTGGTTATAAGCTCTCCAATGGAAAGACAGTATGCGTCATTGCAGAGGGCAGACTCGTAAATCTCGCATCAGGCGACGGACATCCTGTTGAAATCATGGACATGAGCTTTGCATTGCAGGCGCAGTCAGCTATGTACATTGCAAACAGCAAGGAAAAGCTCCCTGTCGATATCTACATGGCTCCTGAAGTCATCGACAACCGCGTTGCCGAGATCCTTCTCCAGACAAAGGGAATCCAGATCGATGAGCTTACTGAAGAGCAGAAGAAGTACATCAGTTCCTGGGATCTGTAATAAAACCTTTCGAGAATAAAGAAACATGCCAAGTGCCGGAGTAAACCTTCGGCACTTGTTTGTTATATATATAATATTTATAATATATTAGCGAAATTTGGATTGGAGGCCGCATATGGCTTTAAGAAATTTAGTAATTGAAGGTGATCCGTTACTTCGAAAGAAGTCCAGAACCGTAGACGAGATCACACCCAGGATCATTAAGCTCCTGGATGATATGGCTGATACCATGTACTTCGAGAACAGAGGTATCGGTATCGCAGCACCCCAGGTAGGTGTTTTAAGAAGAGTTTTCGTTGTAGACGTAGGCGATGAACACGGCAAGATCGAGTTCATTAATCCTGAGATCCTTGAGACTTCAGGTTCACAGACTGACAATGAGGGATGCCTCTCCGTTCCCGGCAAGACATGCCCCGTTACCAGAGCTGAATATGTTAAGGTTAAGGCTCTTGACCGTGATGGTAATGAATTCACTATCGAGGGAGAAGGCATTCTTGCAAGATGCATTCTTCATGAGTATGACCACTTAGAGGGTATTCTCTTCATCGATAAGTCTGCTGACGGCAAGATCTATGATGTTGACAGTGAGGCAGAGTAAGCTTGGACAGGCACGATCTCAAGATAATATTCATGGGTACGCCTGAATTTGCAGGCACCAATCTCAAGGCCCTCATAGACGGCGGCTATAATGTCGTTTTGTGCCTTTGCCAGCCTGATAAGCCCGTCGGAAGGAAGCATATCTTAACAGCTCCTCCGGTCAAGGTTATCGCGCAGGAGAATGGCATTGAAGTCTATCAGCCCGATACTTTGAAAACTGATGAAGCGCTTGCAAAGCTTTCGCAGTACAACGCTGATCTTATTGTTACCGCAGCATACGGTAAGATCCTTCCCAAGGCTGTTTTGGACCTTCCCAAATACGGCTGCATCAACTGCCACGGCAGTCTGCTTCCTGCCAGAAGAGGTTCTGCACCCGTACAGCGTGCAGTACTCGAAGGCGATAAAGTTACCGGTGTCACATTCATGAAGATGGATGTAGGAATGGATACAGGCGACATGATCGACAAGGTTGAGGTTGCCATTGATCCTGATGAACATACAGAATCACTTATGAACAGGCTCGCAGAAGCAAGCGCAGCTAAGCTTCCTTCTATCGTTGACGATTGGACGGCAGGTAAGCTCACAGCTGTTAAGCAGGATGAATCACTTGCTACGAACTGTCCGCCGATCAGACCTGAAGAAGGCGAGTTTACATGGGATCAGGACGCGCTCCAGATCCATAACAGAGTCAGAGCATTAAGCAGCTGGCCCGGCGCTTTCGTGATGTCAGGCGAGAATAAGCTCAAGGTATGGAATTCGCAGGTATTAGATGACGAATCTGTCGTACCTGAAGATTTGAAGAATTCAGTGCCCGGAACTGTCGTTAAGGCAAAGGGTGAGAATCTCATAGTTAAGTGCGGTAACGGTTTCCTTAAGATCAAGGAATTGCAGGTTCCCGGCGGAAAGAGACTTTTAAGCCGCGACTGTGCGCACAATTTCACAGTCGGCAATCCGATAATGTAGGAGTTAAACCATGGCTGAAGAGATCAGATACAAGAAAAAAGAACTGCAGAAGATCATTGCTGACGGTAAGGAGAGAGAACTCTGTTTTCTCATGCTTTACTGGGTATATGAGAAGGATGCTTATTCAAACCTTGTAATCAAGAAGGCTGATAAGATCGCAAATGCAGCCGGTAAGAAGATCGATTTTGCCAGGGCAATGCTCTACGGAACTCTGACATATACATTTACCATCGACTTCCTTATAAGACACCTTACGAAGGAAGAGACGGAAGCAATGGATCCCGTTGCCAGAACGGCTATCAGAATGGCGGTCTGGCAGATCCAGTTCGGAAATAACATTCCCGAATATGCTGCTGTTGATTCAGCAGTTGAGATAACAAAAAAGTACAATCAAAAGGCTGCAGGCTATGTAAATGCGGTACTTCGTAAGTTCGCAGAATGTCCTGAAGCAAAGAGATATTTAGAGCAGTTTAAGCCCGGTATCAGAGTTTCACTGAAGCCTGAGATCTACGGAATCTTCAAGAAGGATTTCGGTAAGCAGGAAGCGCTCGAGATCGGTAAAGCTTTGCTTGAACCTTCCAATCTCACGGTAAGATTTGATCTCCATAAGGTTGATCAGGATACGCTTATCAAGGAACTCGCGAAAGAAGGTATCACAGCCATCAAGGGCGGTTTTATGCCTGACTGCGTTGAGATCACAGGCGGACTTAACGGCCTTGAGAATACTGAAGCATTCAATAAGTACGGCATGTTCGTACAGGGCCAGGGCGCTATGCTCGCATCTCACGTTGCAAACCCGAGAGTTGCCGATAAGATCCTGGATTGCTGTTCAGCACCTGGCGGCAAGTCAACTCACATGGCTCAGATGTGCCGTGACGATCTGAATATCCTCGCAGTTGATATCAACGAAGCAAGACTCAAGCTCGTAAGAGATAACGCAGAGAGACTGGGGCTCACATCCATTGAGACACTCTGCACTGATGCTTCGAAGATCAACAAGGACGATAAGGATTCCAAGAAGACATATGACATCGTTTTGTGCGATGTTCCTTGCAGCGGTTTGGGTCTGCTCGGCAGAAAGCCTGATATCAGAGAGAAATTCTCTTACGATAATCTGGAAGAGCTTATTCCTCTGCAGTATTCGATCGTTGATCACGCATCTAAAATGGTGCGTCCCGGCGGTACTCTCATTTACTGCACATGCACTCTGAATTCAGACGAGAATGAGAACCAGGTTGAGACATTCCTTGCAAATCACAAGAGATTCCATACCGTTCCGATCGATAAGTTCCTTCCTGAGAGCATCTACATGGATGACGAGCGCGCTGAATCAGTTGCAAACGGCATGATCACGCTCCTTCCTAATAAGGATAAGTGCGAAGGTTTCTTTATCTGCCGCATGGAAAGAGATAGAAAGGAAGAAGAGTCTTGAAAGATAAATTCTGTCTTGATCTAACTCTTAATGAGCTTAACGAATGGTGTGAATCACGCGGTGTTCCCAAATACCGTGCATCACAGATATACGGATGGCTGTCATCAGGCTGCGTTAAGACCGATGACATGACAAACGTTCCCAAGAATGTAAGAGCTATGCTCGAAGAAGATTTTATTTTCGGCGGTTTTGAATTGCTGCAGCATCTGGTTTCTAAAATCGATGGAACAGAGAAGTTCGTATACGCTCTTTACGACGGCAACATCATTGAGACTGTTGCCATGAGATATAAACCCGGAATCTCTGTCTGCGTTTCATCACAGGCAGGATGCCGCATGGGATGCGCTTTCTGCGCTTCTGCAAAGATCGACTTCGGCAGATCGCTGTCAGCAGGAGAGATCCTTGCGCAGGTAGCAGTAACGCAGAAGCTTATCGGCGAGAGGATCAGAAGCGTAGTAATCATGGGCATCGGTGAGCCTTTCGATAATTACGATAACGTTATGGGATTCATCAAGCTCGCTAACGATCCTGAAGGATTGGGTTTGGGCGCAAGACACATAACACTTTCGACATGCGGACTCGTTAATAAGATCGAGGAATTCACACGCGAAGGCCTGCAGGTCAATCTCTCGATCTCACTTCATGCTCCCAACGACGAGCTCCGTAAGAAGCTCATGCCTGTTGCAAAGGCTTTCTCAATTGAGAAGCTTATGGCTGCGTGCAAGGAATATACGGAAGTTACAAAGAGACGTATTACTTTTGAATACAGTCTGTTTGCAGGCGTCAACGATACGCCTGAGTGCGCACGTGAGCTCGTTAAGCTCCTCAAGGGCGGACTTTATCACGTCAATCTCATCTCGGCAAACAAGGTCCCGGGAACTGTTTTCCAGTCAGCTTCACCTGCGAAAGTTAAGCAGTTCAAGGATATTCTCACTTCAGGCGGCATCAACGCGACTGTAAGACGTGAGATGGGATCAGACATCATGGCTGCCTGCGGACAGCTCAGAAGAGGAACGATAGAGGGATCATCGGAATGTTAGCCTGCGGTTTATCGGAAAAAGGTCCCGTCAGGGATATGAACGAAGACAGTTTCGGCTACGAGCAGGTCGGAAACTGCCTCTGCATGGCCGTCGCTGACGGTGTCGGCGGTGAAGCATGCGGTGAGATCGCAAGCAGACTCGTTATCGATTCCGTTATGGAGAACTTAAAAGAGAGTCTCCCGTTTGTTAAGGAGCGCGCAGATCTCCCTTCGTATCTTAAGACGATTTACAACAAAGCCAACATGAAGATCCTTAAGGACTGCTTAGAGCACAGGGAGCGCATCGGCATGTGCACGACGCTTACCGTTGCCATCCTTAAGGGTACTGAGCTCACGATTGCCCATATCGGCGATTGCAGGGCATATATGCTGCACGGTAATGAGCTGATCAAGCTTACAGAGGATCACAATGAGTCTGCAAGGCTTGTTAAACGTGGTCTAATTACCGAAGAAGAGGCTAAATGTCACCCCGGCAGACACAGGCTCCTGAAGGTGCTGGGGGAGAATCAATATCTCAATCCTGACATTTACAGTTATAATATAAACTATGGCGATCTGGTCTTTTTGTGTTCGGACGGACTCTATTCGTTTATGGACAACGAGCAGTTCAAGGCCTGCGCCAGAGAACGTAACAATCTTGAGAATGTCTGCAGTAAATTGATAGAGCAGGCGCTCAAGGGCGGAAGTTCGGATAATATTACGGTTACAATCGGCAGGGCAGAGCCCGCCGCAGAATTATAACAGGGGGAAGTATGGCAAATCAGGTTCACGGCCCGGAGGGCATGATATTTGCGAATAAGTACAGGATCGTCAAGCTCATCGGCTCAGGCGGTATGGCTAACGTATATCTCGGAATCGATATGAATACAGGCGTTAACGTCGCCATTAAGATCCTTAAGCCTGAGTTCTCATCAGACGATGAGTTCATCAGAAGATTCGATGCTGAGGCTAAATCCGTTGCATCACTTAATCACGCAAACATCGTAAAGGTATTCGGTGTAGGACACGAAGGCAATTTCAGATATATCGTTCAGGAATACATTGAGGGTATCACGGTTAAGGATCTCATCAACCAGAATGGTCACCTCGACTGGCGTAATGCGGTCCCGATCGTTATCCAGATCGGTTTGGCTCTCGATTACGCTCACCAGAACGGTATCGTTCACAGAGACATCAAACCTCAGAACATCCTGATCTCACGTGACAGAGTCGCTAAGATCACGGACTTCGGTATTGCACGTGCTGCATCTTCAACAACGATCACGATGACAGGCGTTCAGATGGGTTCAGTTCATTATTTCTCACCTGAGCAGGCAAGAGGCGGTAACGTAGGACCCCAGTCAGATATCTATTCAATGGGTGTTTCACTTTTCGAGATGGTAACGGGAAGACTTCCTTTCGACGGTGATTCAAACGTTGCAATCGCAGTTAAGCATCTGCAGGAGACACCTCCGGTACCTTCATCATTGATGCAGGGCATCCCGAAAGGTCTTGATTCCATCATTGCGAAATGTTTGCAGAAGAGCCCTGAGAGACGTTATCAGACAATGCGTCAGCTCGTATCAGAGCTCGATTCACTGCTCGTTGATCCTAACGGTGTTTATGGTGTCATCACTAATGTTCCCGAGAAGACAACAAGCACAGATACAAACATCTCTTTCCGACAGGACCCTGAATACGAGAAGATCTCTGAGATCGAGAAAAGCGCTGAATCCAGACGTATCTCAAGATTCAGGGATAATGTGCTTCTCGCACTTATCGTTGTAGTAATCATCGGTGTTCTGATTGGTATCGGCATCCTGGTCATCAGGGCTGTCGGTAATGCGACGCAGATCGAGGAGAATACTGATTATACCGTTGAGAACTATGTCGGTCTGACGGCTGATGAAGTTATCAGAAAACTTGATCTCGCACAGGTAAATTACGCTGTTGAGTACAAGGTTACTGATGCTTATGAACCCGGAATCGTTATCGGACAGAGCATTGCAGAAGGCATGGTCGTATCAACAGGCAGCAAGCTCACAACGATCACCATCACAATATCTTCAAGAGATGAGTTCATCATTCTTGCAGACTATACAAACGTTGATTATGAGAGCTGCTTCAAGTCACTGCAGAATCTCGGCTTAAGACCGGCACTCCGTCCGGAACCTTCCGATTCTCATGAGGCAGGAATGGTAATCAGAACAGAGCCTGAGGCAAATACACAGGTATTAAGAGGCGATTCAGTCGTAATCTTCTATGCTACTGAGCCTACTTCCAGCGTAGTTCCTGACGTAGTCGGAAATACAGTTACGGAAGCTGCTGAAAAGCTCAGTGAGAGCAGCCTCAACTACACAGTTGAAGGTTCGCCTGAAGTGCTCGCTCTTCCTGCAAACCAGCAGGTAGTTATCCTTACAAACCCTGTATCAGGCACAACAGTTGCACGTAAGTCTACGATCAAGCTCTATGTCGGTACACGTGAGGATTACCAGAACGGCGGTACACCTACGCCTACACCTCCGCAGGCTGTTATCGAAGTTAAGATGACAGGCAGCGGTACTGTTACAGGCGGCGGTACTTATGAACTCAATACACAGGTAACGCTCACGGCTACACCTGCAACAGGCTTCGTATTCGAATGCTGGCTTGACCAGTACGGCAATACACTTGCAGTATCCAACACTTACACATTTGTTGTAAGAGAGAGCACTTCATTTACGGCAGTATTTGCGCCGCTTCCTACAGCGACACCGGTACCTGCGACACCTACTCCGGTACCGCCGACAAATACCCCCGTTCCGCCTACGCCGACGGATACGCCTGTACCGCCTCCGCCGGGACCTGAAGATCCGGGTCAGGGCGGCGCCGGTCCTGCAGTAGGTTAATGGCCGATGGCAGAAGAGAATGCATTTAATGGAGTAATTACGAAAGGTGTAGGCGGAGTCTACACCGTTCGTTTCATGAAGGAAGATAATCTCTGCACCGCATTATGCGCTGCAAGGGGAATCTTCAGATTAAGAGGAATCAAGCCCGCGATCGGTGACCGCGTTACGATAATGCCTTCTGAAGATCCTGATGTTGAATACATCATCACGGACATTGCGGAGAGGACGAGTTTTATCGCCAGGCCCCCGGTAGCAAATCTTGAGACAATGCTCCTTACATTCTCAGTCACAAATCCCGCACCGGACCTGACGTTGCTCGATAAGATGCTCCTGCTTTGCACGATCAATAACATCAGACCTGTGATCATTTTTACTAAGAGCGATCTTAATGAAGACGACAGTGAGAAGCTTTGTTCAGTTTATACTAAGGCCGGATATGAAGTTCTCGTTTCTTCACCTAAAAAAGCCCTTACGAAAAATGATCTAAAAGATATAATAGGGAATGGAATTGCGGCCTTTGCCGGACCTTCCGGCGTAGGTAAAAGCACGTTGTGCAATTCTCTTCTGGGCTTTGACATCATGCAGACCGGTGAGGTCAGCCAGAAGATCAAGAGAGGCAGACATACAACAAGGCATGTTGAACTTCATGAGTTTTTCGACGGGTTCATCTGCGATACTCCGGGATTCACCTCGTTGTCTCTTGAAGACCAGGGTGTTGATTACAGGGAAGTCTTAAACGGATATCCGGAGATCAATGAGTTTGCCACAGGCTGCAGGTTCGATGACTGCTCACACCGCAAAGAAGACGGCTGTGTGGTAACAAAGGCTCTTGCTGAAGGCAAGATAGATCAGGGCAGATACGACAGATATGTAAGCTTTTTCACAGAGCTTTACGATAATAGGAACAATTATAAGAGCAGGAGAAGACAATGAGTGAGATTGCTCAGATAGCACCTTCAATATTGGCAGCAGATTTCGGTTACCTCATGAGAGACATCAAGGCAATCGAAGCAAATTCTGAATATCTTCATATCGATGTAATGGACGGCCATTACGTTAATAACATTTCTTTCGGAATTCCGGTCATTGAGTCAATTCGAAAGTATACCGACATGAAGTTCTATACTCATCTCATGATCACCAATCCTGAGAAGTATGTTAAGGCTTTTGCTGACGCTGGTTCTGACAATATCACTTTCCACATTGAGTGCACTGAAGATCCTGAAGCTCTCATCAAGCAGATCGAATCTTATGGAAAGACTGTAGGTATTTCCATTCATCCCGATACGCCGATCGAGAAGGTTTTCCCTTACATCGGCAAGGTTTCCATCATCCTCATCATGACCGTTTATCCCGGCTTTGGCGGACAGGGTTTCATGGAATCTTCTTACGAGAGAATCGAGAAGCTTAAGGCAGCTATCGATGAGGCAGGCGCTGATACTATTATCTCCGTTGACGGCGGCGTAACTCTCAAGAATATCAAGAGCATCTACGACGCTGGCGCGAGATTATTTGTTGCAGGCAGCACTGTTTTCCATGCTGAAGACCCTGCGAAAGCAATCGACGAGCTTAAGAAATGCTGTATGTAATCGTTACAGGCGGACCGCTCCCCGGACAGGCAGCGGCTCTCGTTAAGTCTTTATCCGATTCATCTGAAGATACAGTCGTTATCGCTTGTGACGGCGGCACGGATATCCTGGCAGCAAACAACATAGTTCCCGACATGGTCATTGGAGATATGGATTCCATATCTGAAAACGGTCTCGAATTCATTAAGAACAACAATATCTTTACCGAGAAATATCCCGTTGAAAAGGATTGGACAGATACCGAGATTGCTTTGGGTAAGACTGAAGGCGATGAGGTTGTTCTGGTTTGTCCCGTAGCAGGAAGGATCGATCACGTTCTGGCAAACCTTTCGCTCGTATTAAAACTTAAGTCAGAGGGTAAGGAGATCGTTATTACTGACGGCATTACATGCTGCTATCCTCTGTCAGGCAAGGATTCATGCGAAGTCGATGTTGCTCCTTATCAGGGCAAGGCTGCCGTATCGCTTGTTCCATGTGATTTCAGCAATCCGGTAACAGGAGTTACGACAAAGAATCTGTATTATCCGTTAAAAGACGCAGAGTTAAATTTCGGCTCATCGTTTTCTTTTTCCAATCATCCGTCTGACGGAGCTTCTTCTATTAAAGTATCAATAAAAAGCGGACTGCTCCTGGTCGTGGTAACTTTTGAAAATTGAGGCCCGAAATTGAGACTTTTACCCGGTTGAATGAGACTGGCTAACAGTCTACACTTATAGTGCATATGAATAAACGCATCCTTCGGGGTGCGTTTTTTTATGCAAAAAAATATAACGGAGGAAAATAACATGTTGGATTACGAGAGTTTCAAGAAGAGGGTCTTAAAGGAGTTCCTGAACTATATGCCCGATCAATACTCTGATTGTGAGTTGGAGCTTCGAAAGGTACCGAAGGTAAATCACACGCTCACGGGAGTCGTAATTAAGCCCAAAGAGGTGAAGGGCAGTTTCTGCAGCCCTACATTCTATATGGAGAGAATGTACGAGCAGTATAAGAACATCGGTGATTTTGAGAAGGTCATGTCAGATCAGGCTGTATATCTTGAGGAGTCTTTGAAGTTCCTGCCTGAAGATGCAATGACTTTTGATTTTGAGAAGACAAAGAGCAGGATCGTCTTCCAGATCGTGAACACAGAGAACAATCAGGAGATGATCTCGCATTGTCCGCACAGGGAGATCATGGACCTGACTGTAGTGTACAGAGCGGTTCTCAATGTTGATGAGGATGGCGTGTCGGGTTTCCTTATCACTAACGATATCGCAAGACTCGAGAACATCACAGAGAGTCAGCTATATAAGCTTGCTCTTAAGAACACGAAGAAGATCTTCCCGTTCAAGAGCGAGAGGATCGAGCAGACAATGTCCCGCATGATGAGAAAGTGGGGCGCTTCTGATGAGGATATCGAATCTTCATTCAAGGATACTGACAAGATTCCGGAAAAGGAGAGAGTTTACGTCATCAGCAACAAGTATGAGTTCTTTGGAGCCAACGCCCTGATCTATAAGGATGTCATCGGCAAGGTTGCAAAGAGCATCGGAACTGACTGCTATGTATTACCTTCATCAGTTCATGACCTCGTTGTTTTATCTACTGATGTTTTCTCAGAGAAAGAAAAACTCGCGGATCTCGTAAGAGATACCAATAACGAGCACGTCAGGATCTCTGAGAGACTTTCTGACAGCATTTACCTCTACAGCATCGTTGACGGCACATTGAACAGGATCGAACCTGAGGAGGAGGTATCGTAATGAATCAACTTAACGATAACAAAACCAGGATCCTGTCAGGATTCATGGCGGCAACGGTTGCGGTCTGCACGTTGCCGTTTTTTATTGAGCCTGAACATGCTGAAGCTGCCGTTTTAAGCTCCAATGCTCTGGTGTCTGAAGAAGATACAAGAGATGCAGGTTATTCGTATGAGAAATCCTTTCGAAATGAGATACTGATGGCCTGTGAAAAAATGGACGGCGTTCGTTATGAATGGGGCGGCGGTGGCTGGAACGGCATCGACTGTGCAGGTTCGGTTTCTTTGGCATACAGTGCTGCACTGGGAACAGCTTGGATCGATGATCCGGTCGGTGATTACGGAAACATGACGCTTACTTATTATGGCGGCGGTTTCCCTGATGAATACGGTTTCTACGTACCGGGTTATGCGGGTATCAGATCTGGTTTTACTAACGGACTTCTTGCTGACCGTGACATCGAACCTGATGAGAATCACTTCTCTGAATTTGAGACCAATGGCGAAGATGGTATTCAAAGCGATGAGTGGATAAATATCATCAACACATACGGTTTCAGACCGGGTGACATGATCATGTGGTGGAACGATGACAACGATCCATATAATGCGCAGCACATAACGATCTATGCTGGTATTGAAGACGGCGTTCCCATGCATTGGACTGCAAGTTCATCTGCGGGTTATTTCTGCAAAAAGCCTTTGGCAGACAGTTCTGCAGAAGCTGGTAAGGGAAGCTTCACGGGCTTCATGGGGCTTAAGGCAACTGAACTTCAGGAAGAAGCTTATGTCGGATTTAGTCTTGAGAAGCGAGATCCTTCAGGTATCAGTTATACGGGAGCAGTTTTCTCTGTTTATAACGATCCGTTCATGAGAAACAAAGTCGGTGAGTTAAAGGACGATGACAGAGACGGAATCTATTCTGATTATCACGATCTTAGCGGTAACAGCGGTTACGATGACATGTATAAGATAAGCAGAATGGGTGACATTCATCCGTACTACGAAGATACGCTTTTTGTTAAGGAAACAACTTATCCTAGCGGAGTTATTCTTCCTGACGGAACGGTGATCCACCTGTCTGATTCATGGTTTACACCTGTTCCTTCTGTCTATCAGTTTATTGATGACAGCATTTATATGATCGATGTTTCTCTTACTAGTCCTGATGGTACTTATGGATACCTCGAGTATTCCGTAAGAGATACGTCTGGCAATGTCTTTGTATCTGATTCTGTCAGCGGATATTCTTATCTGCGCGGTTCGGAAGTAATTGAAATTACTAATAATTCATCTTCTGAGTTTACTGACGCAAGCTGTGTTGCAGTTGAGAAGATCACATCCACCGGACTTGATGTAACATCAACTGTTTTTACTCTTAAGGAGGGTGAAGATACTGTTGCAGAATACAAGTATGTAGACGGTAGTTGGAACTGGTATGACATCTATAACAGAATCTGGGATGTCGAAGATTTCCCGGTTAAGTACGATACAGAGTACACGATCGTTGAGACTTTCGATGCTGATGAAGTATTCAATTGTGTTGATGGTTCTTATATTAGCTATAAGGTCAGAAATGATAGTGACGGCTGGGTAAAGATTGATGACACGACTTATACTTTCGCGTTTACGACTGACAGTCTGGATACACTCTGCGAATATGATTTCACCGTCGAAAACAATATCGATTCAGGAAGAATAAAAGTTATAAAGGAAGTCGCTGATGAGGATGACACATCAGGCGGCTTTGAATTCGAGCTTTGGGATGAGAGCGAGACAAAGCTCGTAGCAACCGGTGTATCTTCTGATGACGGTAATGTTTACTGGCAGACAGCAGCAGGTAATCACCAGGCGTTCTTCGAACTTCCTACAGGCAACTATGTTCTGACTGAGACAGTGCCTGTTAAGTATTATGGGAATACAACAAATGAATACACATACAAGATTCCTGATGGGTTTACTGAAGGCAATGACGGCAAGTGGCATAAGAGTATTGTTATCGGTGCAGGAACCAATACTGAGATCGTAACCAACGACAGACACGAAAGTTCTATTGCTATCGTTAAGACATCTGAAGATAACGTTGTAGAAGACGTTGAGTTTGAGATCTATTACGGCGGAAAGAATGCTGAACCTGCCTGGCAGAGTGATAGTTTTAACAGTGGTTATACAGATGCTTCGGGCAATCTCGAATTTACCAATCTTCCTGTCGGCTGGTACCGCATTGATGAGACTGTACAGCCTGCATATTACGCAAAGTGGAATGACGGTTCGGAAAACGGTTCCAGGATCGTTCATATCACAGAAGCAGACGATAACATTGAGATAGAGATCTCTGTTTATAACAGAATCGATATGAGTCCGGTGATTCATACAGAACTGACTGATAACGATAAGACTCACGACGTTTTATGCGGAACATCAGTTGAACTGATTGATACTGTGTATTTTGAAAATCTGACTGTCGGTTACGACTATACAATTACAGGAAGTCTTGTTGATAAGAAGAGTGGAGATATCTTTGTTGATGAATCCGGTAATGAATATGTTGTAAGCGTTGATTTCACTGCTGATGCTTCGATGGGTGAAGTGAGCCTGGACAGCAAAGGCAGGGAAGTCGTAACAGGTTATGTGGAAGTTCCATTTGTTATCGACAGCGCATATCTGTATGAGTTGGCTTTTGAAAACGGCGAAGACGTTTTGTCTGTTGTATGTTTTGAGACATTAACATTCAGAAGCATTACGATCGCGGAACATAACGATCTGAATGATGATGACCAGACCGTTACTGTTTCTCCGAAGATCAGGACCACTGCGAGTGACTGTGGTACCGGTACGGGCGTGTTGACTCTGTCCGAAGAAGTTGATATTGATGATAAAGTCAGCTTCGCAGGACTTGTTTCCGGTGAGACATATGTTGTAACCGGAACACTGATGGATAAGGCTACGGGTAAGCCTTATGTTGATAGCGAGGGTAATACTTATATTTCTGAGAGATCTTTTGTCGGTGCACCTGTCGGATTTGTAATGGTGCATTTCGAGAACGTAAAGGTTCCGCTCGATGATGTGGAGCTGGTTGTTTTCGAGCAGCTTAGAGTTGATGGACGCGAGAAAGTGATCGCTGTTCATGAAGACATCGAAGATATGGATCAGACTCTGAGCCGTCCGTCATGCATAACATATGCGGCAACTACCAGAGGCAACAAAGCATTCCTTGAAGATACGGTTGTAACTGTTGTTGATCAGGTCCATTACGAGAATCTTGAAGCAGGTCACACATACTACGCGAAGGCTACACTGTCGAAGTCGGATGGAAGCAGTGTAATAAGCGGCGGCTATGAAGTTGTATCACTTCAGGAATTCGTTCCGGAGACAAAGGACGGTACTGTTGAAGTCTCTATTACTTTCGATTCTTCAAATCTTGAGAGTGGAGAGAGAGTCGTTGTATTTGAGAACATCTACGATAAGTCAACTGATGAGGAAATTGCGAAGGGACTCCAGTTGGAAGACATCCAGGTGTTATCACATGAAGACCTCAATAACATGGACCAGAGTCTGACTGTTACTGAGCTGCCTTCAACAGGCGAGGTAGCTGATTATTCTGATGTTGTTCTCGGTGTTGTTTTGATTTGTGCAGGATTAAGTGTTATTGGCGTAGTTTTGGTTAGGAGGAAGAAAGTAATAGAAGAATAAAATGAAACAGGGTGAGCAGCAGTGCTCTCCCTGTATTTGTTTATGCTGATTATGTTTATCAGAGTTCTGCTCTGTGACTGAGACCGAGTTCTTCTGCGATTGCGAAGAATGCTTTTCTGGAATTTCTGATTGATGTTTCAGATACGCAGAAAGCGAGACGGCAGTATCCGGGACGTGCGAAGCTTGAACCCTTAACGAGAAGAAGATTGTGCTTAGCGCAGATTGCTGCGAACTCACCATCTTCAAGTCCCTTAGGTGTGTTCATGAAGATGTAGAGAGCACCGTTAGGTTTAACTGCATCAAATCCTGCGTCAACGATGTTGGAGTAAAGCAGGTTTCTTCTGTTCTCGTAGTTTGCAACGTCAACCTTTGCATAGATCGACTTCTCGATAACCTTCTGCCAGATAGCAGGAGCGTTTACGCTTCCGAGTGTTCTGTTGGACAGAACGATTGCACCTGTGAGCTCTTCGAAGTCAGCGCACTTAGGTGAAACGAGAGTATAACCGATTCTCTCGCCCGGAAGTGAGAGTGACTTACTCCATGAGAAGCAGATGATTACGTTATCGATATACTTGAGTGCGCAGGGAACTGAAGCTCCATCGTAAGCGAGATCGATGTAAGGCTCATCGCTGATTACATAGATCGTGTGATCCTGCTTCTTGAGCATGTCGTTAAGAGCAGTAAGAAGCTCAGCGGGATAAACAACACCGGAAGGGTTGTTAGGTGAGTTAACGATGATAGCCTTTGTTCTCTCTGTGATAGCTGCTTCAATGTCAGCGATAACAGGCATGAAGCTGTCGTCTGTCTGAACGATGACTACCTTGCCGCCGTGGTTGGCAACATATCCGTTGTATTCCATGAAGTAGGGAGCAAGAAGGATAACCTCATCACCCTCATCAAGGAGTGAGTGAAGAACATCGTTCATTGCAGAAGCAGCACCAACAGTCATGCAGACTGCTTCAGGTCCGATCTCAAGACCTGATTCCTTGCCGCGTTTCTCAGCTACGATAGTTCTTGTTGAAGGATATCCGGCATTAGGCATGTAACCGTGCATACCGGGAGTGGGATTATTAGCAAGATCCTTAAGAGCATCGAATACTTCCTTCGGGGGCTCTAAGTCAGGATTGCCGATAGAGAAGTCGTAAACGTTGTCGGCACCATAGATTGCCTTAAGTCTTCCGCCTTCTTCAAACATCTTACGGATTTCGGAACCGCCTTTGAGAGCAGTGGCCATTTTCTTGGAAATCATAGTAATACCTCTTGATATATGAAATTAAGAAATAATATAGCACAAATGGGTAGGAAATGATTCTGCTAATTGAGTTTGGGTGATGCTTCCTTCCGCGCTACCGCTTGGAGCGCCAGCCGTAAATTGAGGAGGCGTGACTCCTCAATTTATGGCCGGCTGAGGGGTGGGAGTTCTTTCGAGGATTGTGTTGAGCATTGTTGGGCAGATTCTTTCTAGTGGCTTATCTTTTTGATGATGCTTTCTGAGTAGAAAGATAGATTTTGTTAGATTGCGTCTTTTTCTAAAGCGAATTGATTGAGAAAGACATAGTTATGCATCTCAAATTGCGTAATATGAATGTTTTGTGGTCATAAAACACCGTTCTAAGCTTATGGATGTCTTTTACGTATTAGTTTTCAGTTGATAAAGACATTTTGTTTTACGCATATCTATCTTTTGACGAAAAAAGGAGCAGCAAAAAGACAGGATTATCAATTGATTATCTTTTTAACTAAATAAATACGAATAAAAGATATAGAGAAGGGAGATGAATTGAATGACTAAAAATATAAAAGATGAAATGAATGACAGATATGAACTAATAAACAAACTGACCAGAAAGACTGAACAAAGATTGCAGTGTTTTCCGGAAGGACGGATAAGCGTAAAGCACCAAGGTAAGAATACTTATTACTATTTGGCTGGTAAGAATATTAAAGAAAGAATGCTTAAAGAGGATGACAGTAAGCTTTTGGAAGCATTGCTGCAGAAGAGTTATCTCGAGAAAATATTAAAGATTTCAAAACAAGAGTTATCGGCATTAAATAAAGTAATAAAACATTATCCGAGTATTCTGCCTGAAGATGTTTATGATCTGCTGAAAGAAGACAGAAAACTTTATGTTAAACCGATTGTTAACCCAATTGATCAATATGTGAAATCGTGGCTGGAAACACCATATAATGCAAAACCAATACCTGAAGATGCACCGGTATATAAAACCATGCGTGGTGAACGGGTGAGGTCTAAGTCGGAGATGATAATTGCTGACAGGTTGTATTTGAATGGTATTCCATATAAATATGAGTGTCCGATTAAGGTGGGTGATGAGATCATACATCCTGATTTTACGATATTGCGTATAAGTGACCGGAAGATACTTTATCTTGAACATTGTGGAATGCTGGATGATCCGAAGTATGCTGATGACTTGGTCAGAAGAGCAAGTCTCTATTCGTTGGAAGGAATTGTTATGGGTGACAGATTGTTCTATACGTTTGAATCATCAAAAACACCACTCGATGTACGAGTGGTGGAAGCGCTCATTAATAATCAATTTAGGTGAAATCAGACGTTTTCTTCGTTAACGACAGTTTCGGTAACGGGATCTGTGTTGTCAGACTCTTCTGCGGGAACGGATTCGATCTCGTAAAAAGGGTTCTGGAGTCTGTTAACGAAGAATCTCTCGGACAGAGGCTTGTCGTAGAAGAAAGACTGGAAGAGGGTACAGCCGCAACTTACGAGGTCGTTGGCTTCTTTCTGGGATTCAACGCCTTCGCAGATAACTTTGTAGCCTAATATGCCGGCGAGGTTGATCATCTCGTTGGCAATGATGCGGCCCTTGTGGTCTTCAGGGTCGAATCTGCTGGCATCGATCTTAACGTAGTTAGCTTCCATGTCGTGGAGAATAGTAAGCGTAGACTGACCTTTGCTGAACTTGTCGAGTGTAACGAGGACACCTGCGTTGACAAGTGTCTGGGTAACGTCTTTGAGAATGGGCATTCTCTGATTGAAGTCAGGCTCAGAAAATTCGATGCCGATGAGACCGTGGTCTACATCATATTTGTCGATGACTTCAAGAATGTCGTTAGCGATAGCGGCATTAAAAAGGTTTCTTCCGGAGAAGTTGATGGTAATGGGGACAACATTGAGTCCCATTGTCTGCCATTCTCTGATATTCTTGCAAACGTTCTCGAGAACGAAGAAGTCGATCTTGGTAACGATACCTGAATCGGTTGCGAGAGTGATGAATTCCTGAGGAGCAATGATCTTGCCATCCAGAGGCCAACGTGCCAAAGCTTCAGCAGCGTGAAGTGTAGGCTTGCCTTCAAGACTGATAACAGGCTGATAGTAAATGAGGAATTTGTTCTCATTTAATGCTCTGGTCAATGTCTCGGTATTGTTATGGTTCTTTTCGTTGATCTCATCAGAATAGTAAACGATATCAACATTATTCTGCTTGGAATAACTGAACGCCTGTGAGCACTCGCCCATGACGTGATTACCGAAACGGTGGTTAGGGCGGATGGTTGTAATGCCGGCTCTGCAGTTGAAGATGTGCTCGAATCTGTCGCCGCCGTATGTAAGAGATACAGGAACGGCTCTGATGAATTCAACGAGTTCCTTAAGGTGCGGAGTAAGAACAACAACTACAAAGTTGTCGCCGCCCAAGTGAACTGCGAATTCGCCTTTTTCTTTGCAGGGAACAGTATTGAGCTTGGCGCCGAACATTTTGATAGCGCTGCCTGCGATGTCTGAACCGAAATATTTATTGAGCTGATTTACGTGTTTGATATTGATGAAAGCAACTGAATACTTTGTTGCAGTGCCATTTGCGAACATCTCATCAAATTTAGCGAAAAGGTAATTCGGATTGTACATTCCGAACTCAATGTCGTTGTTGTAAAGATATGCATACTGAACACTGAGACGCTTAACAGCAATGATGCCTGCAATGCTGTTCTTGAAAAGCGGCATGAGGTTTAACTGTTCAGGAGTTGCATCAGGCGGGAACTGCTTATATGTATATCTGACAACAGTTGTTACTGCGTCATCACCGCCGAGGGTAACTTCGAAAAACTCTGTTCCAACGTTGTCGGACAGATAATCTACGTTCTTGGAAATAAGGCTGCCGTTGATATACTCGGTATCCTCGATCTTTGCGATTGAGAAATAATCTGCGAATTTAACAAACTTGGCGCTGTCGCTGAAATTACAGTCGACGCACTCGTCAAGAACAGCAAAGAAATCTCTTATGTCCGGAGCTCCTGATCCCATACCCAATCCTTACGCTTAATGGCTTTAATTTTATGCTACTAAAATATTAAAAACAACAGAAAAATAATATAGCAATATTTCTTGTTATTTATCAAATAAATCTAACATGGAGGTGATTACCATTTCTAACCAAAACAAAACGAAAACTCTCAAGAGATTCATAGGCGATTCGGGTGAAGATGCTGCCGTGAAAAAGTTGGAGGGAGAAGGCTACAGAATACTTGCCAGAAACTATGAGATCCACAATGTAGGTGAACTGGATATAGTTGCAGAGAAGGACAGTGACATACATGTATTTGAAGTCAGGACAAGGCTTAACAGAGGTAACTATCCGAATTCGGAAGAGTCAGTGACAAAGTCGAAACGGACTAAGGTTATGAAGACGGCAGAATTCTTTATTGCAAGGAATGATCTGTATGACAGAAATATTGTTTTCGAGGTGATAAAGGTCACTCATGATGCGCAGGGTAATATACTCGGAGTCGAAATAATCCCTTTTTGATGTGCAAAGTGCCGAATTTTCCGCAAAATGCATATTTGACTGTCGGAAATGCCATTTTAGCAAGTTTCATTTATTGCTTTAATAACTTAATAGACTATAATTGTTGAGGTTTTGAGGGGGAGTCCCTCAATTTGAAAATGCAAGATTCAAAATTCAAAATTTCATTTTAGGAAGGTTGGCTTATCATGAAGGGTTACCGCGAAATGACAAAGGAAGAGCTCATCAAAGCAAGAGAAGAGCTGAATGAACGCTATGAGAAGTATAAGGCGCTTAATCTTACTCTCGACATGACACGCGGCAAGCCGTCACCGGTTCAGCTTGATCTCTCTAATGATATATACGATACATTAAAAGACGGCTACAAGACTGTAGACGGTCAGGATACAAGAAACTACGGTATCGCTCCGGGTATTGATGACATCAGAGCAATCTTTGCTGATCTCCTCGGAACAGAGAAAGACAATATCTTCATGGGTAACTCTTCATCTCTTAACCAGATGTATGATGCACTTATGCGTTCAATGGTTTTCGGTGAAGTTGATTCACCCAAGCCCTGGTCACAGGTTGAAGGCAGAAAGTGGCTTTGCCCTGCGCCCGGATATGACAGACACTTCAGAGTTACTGAGACATTGGGCTTCGAGCTTATCGCTGTTCCCATGACTGAGAACGGTCCTGACATGGACGTAGTTGAAGAACTCGTTAAGGATGAGAACGTTAAGGGTATCTGGTGCGTTCCTTGCTACAGCAATCCTGACGGTGTTGTTTATTCCGAAGAGACATGCAACAGACTTGCGCAGATGAAGACTGCTGCTCCTGATTTCAGAATCTTCTGGGATAACGCTTATGTAGTACATCATCTCTATGAGGACAGAAGCACATGGGGACAGCTCCCTGACATGCTCTCACTCTGCGAGAAGTATGGTAATGCAAACAGAGTTTATGAGTTCGCTTCATCTTCGAAGATTACTTTCGCTGGTGCAGGCATCTCATGCTTTGCAGCTAATAAGGACAACATGACATGGGCAAAGAAGTTCCTCAATGCGCAGGCTATCTGCACAAACAAGGTTAACCAGCTCGCTCATACAAGATTCCTTCCCGATAAGGAAGCAGTATTTGCTCACATGATGAAGCATGCTGCTATCCTCCGTCCCAAGTTCGAGAAGTGCATCGAAGTTCTCACAGAAGAACTCGGCACAGCTAAGGATCTCTGGACATGGACAGAACCTAAGGGTGGATATTTCGTAAGCTTCTACGCTTATCCGGGTACAGCAACAAAGATCGTTTCAATGTGCAAGGAGGCAGGCGTTGCACTTACACCTGCAGGCGCAAGCTATCCTTACGGCAAGGATCCCAAAGATTCAAATATCAGACTCGCTCCTTCATTCCCCGGAATCGAAGATATCGAGAAGGCTGTCAGAATACTTACAATTTGTGCTAAAATCACTGCAATTGATAAATTGTTGGAGGAACTTGCATAATGAAAGATACATACGAGAGCCCGTTAAACTCCCGCTACGCAAGCAAAGAGATGCAGTACATCTTTTCGCCTGATAAGAAGTTCCGTACATGGAGACTTCTCTGGATCGCTTTGGCTGAAGCAGAGAAAGAATTAGGACTTAACATCACTGATGAGCAGATCGCTGATCTTAAGGCTCACAAGGATGATATCGATTATGAGGATGCTGCAGCAGAGGAGAAGATCCGCCGTCACGATGTAATGGCTCACGTTCATTCATACGGTAAGCAGGTTAAGGGTTCCGGTGCTGATGCAATCATCCACCTCGGTGCTACATCATGCTATGTTGGTGACAATACAGACATCATCATCATGAGAGAAGCATTAGAACTCATTAAGAAGAGACTTGTTGTAGTTATTGCAAAGCTCGCTGATTTTGCTGATGAATACAAGGCTATGCCTACTTTGGGATTCACACATTTCCAGCCTGCACAGCTCGTAACAGTAGGTAAGAGAGCAACTCTCTGGCTCCAGGATCTCGTTTTCGATCTTGAGACAGTTGAGAATGCTATCGCTTCATTGAAGCTTCTCGGATGCAAGGGTACAACAGGTACTCAGGCTTCTTTCTATGATCTCTTCGATGGTGATCACGCTAAGTGCGTTGAGCTCGACAAGAAGATCTGCAAGAAGATGGGATTCGAGCAGTCTTACTATGTATCTGGCCAGACATATTCCAGAAAGATCGATTATACAGTTCTCTCTGCACTTGCTGCTATCGCTCAGAGCGCTCACAAGTTCTCCAACGATATCAGACTTCTCCAGCACTTAAAGGAGATCGAGGAGCCTTTCGAGAAGAACCAGATCGGTTCATCTGCCATGGCTTATAAGAGAAACCCGATGAGATCCGAGAGAATCGCATCACTCTCAAGATATGTAATCGCAGACGTTCTCAATCCTGCTATGACATCTTCTGAGCAGTGGTTCGAGAGAACACTCGATGACTCTGCAAACAAGAGAATTTCAGTGCCTGAAGCATTCCTCGCTGTTGATGCGATCCTCGGTATTTATACAAACGTTGTTTCCGGTCTTGTTGTATATCCCAAGATGATCGAGAAGCACATCCTTGATGAACTGCCGTTCATGATGACAGAGAACATCATGATGGAAGCTACAAAGAAGGGCGGAAACCGTCAGGAGCTCCACGAGGAGATCCGTCAGCTCTCCATGCAGGCAGGTTCTGTTGTTAAGAATGAAGGTAAGCCTAACGATCTTCTCGAAAGAATCGCTGCTGATCCTAAGTTCGGCATGACAATGGACGAGCTCATTAAGCTCAGAGATCCTAAGCTTTACATCGGTCGATGTCCCGAGCAGGTTGACACATTCCTCAATGAGTGTGTTAAGCCTTTGTTAGCTGCGCATAAGGATGATCTCGATGTAAGTGAAGTTGAGCTGAAGGTATAAGAAAAGACCATACGGCAAACTGACAGAAAAATTTAATGCGGGATATCCTGAAATTGCGTAAAGCAAGTTTGGCATATCCCGCTTTTTATATTAAAATTATATCAACTCGAGCATGGCGGCCTCTAAATTGGACCTACATGACGTAATAAGGAGCTTGGGCCTGTCTTTTTGATGTAAAGCCTTTTAAGTTGGACTATTGAGATCTGATACCTGAGCACCGCCCTGGATTTCCGGGTGTCAATCAGAGTCCGTTATGTTTCGGGGGTTTTTAGGAGAAAGAGTCTATCATGGGACTTTTTATTGATTCAAAACTGAACGCTTTACATGACTCTGCTGCAAGTATGTATGCAGGAGTCATTTTTTTGTGTCCGGGTTTTCGGACTGGTATTAATATTCTGAATCGATGTTGACCTTGTGTAGAGTCAGCAAAACCAAATTACCGAAAACTTTAAGGAGACATATAAATGAAGATTTACAATACACTCACAAGAACCAAGGAAGAATTCAAGACAATTGAGCCCGGCAAGGTAAAGATGTATGCTTGCGGTCCTACGGTTTATAACTATTTCCATCTTGGCAATGCCAGACCGTTCGTTACTTTCGATACGCTCGCAAGATATCTCGAGTATTCAGGTTATGATGTAACATTCGTACAGAACTTCACTGATATCGATGATAAGATGATCAAGCGTGCCAACGAGGAAGGCATCACTGTTGAACAGCTCGCTGACAGATTCATCAAGGAATACTATGTTGATGCTGACGGCCTTAACATCAAGAGACAGAGCGCACAGCCCAGAGCCACACATTCTATGAAGGCTATTATCGGCCTCATCAAGGCAATGGAAGAGAAGGGCTATACATACGTTATCGAAGGTGATGGTGTTTACTACGACGTTTCCAAGAAGGCAGACTACGGTAAGCTCTCACACTATAATCTCGATGAACTCGCTGCAGGCGGCGGTGAGCGTAAGGCATCTTATGAGGGAAAGAAGAATCCCGGTGACTTTGCTGTATGGAAGTTCAAGAAGGAAGGCGAGCCTTCATGGGGATCGCCTTGGGGAGAAGGAAGACCCGGATGGCACATTGAATGCTCTGCCATGATCAAGCAGTATCTCGGCGATACAATTGATATTCACGGCGGCGGACAGGATCTTATATTCCCGCACCACGAGAATGAGATAGCACAGAGCGAAGCAGCTAACGGCTGCACATTCTGCAATTTCTGGGTACACAACGCTTTCGTAAATATCGACGGCGAGAAGATGAGTAAGTCTTTGGGCAACTTCTTTACGATCAGAGATATCGCTGCTAAGTATCCTTACAATGTAATCAGATTCTTCATTCTCATGGGTCACTACAGAAGCCCCATTAATTTCTCTGATGAGCTCCTCGCAGCTGCTCAGACGAGCCTCGGAAGAATCTCCAACTGCGTAAGAAACGCTGACTTCGTATTGAACAGCGGCAATCTCGCAGGTGATGCTGAAGCAGATAAGGTTCTTGCAGATGCAGTAGCTGCTGCAACAGACAGCTTCAAGGCTCATATGGATGATGACCTCAACACAGCTGATGCAATTACAGATATCTTCAATCTTGTACGTCAGACAAATACAAGCGCACAGGAAGCAAAGGTTTCTGCTGATGCACTCAAGACAGCAAGAGATAAGATCGTTGAGCTCTCAGGCGTACTCGGCGTTCTCCTGGATCTTGAAGATGAGATCCCTGAAGAGATTACTGAACTCGCAAACAAGAGAGCTGAAGCTAAGAAGGCAAAGGATTACGCTGAGGCTGACAGAATCAGAGATGAGATCCAGGCTAAGGGTTACACTGTTAAGGATGTACCCGGCGGATTTAAGATCGAGAAGGCTTAACTGATGATCAAACCGTTCATTGCAACAGATCTTCGTGAAGTATCGCCGCTTGTCATGGCGTATATCGGCGACTCTGTATATGAGGTCTATGCGCGTTGCAAGTCCGCATCTCACGGTGCAGGCAGCAACAATAAGATGCATAACAACACCGTTCATTATGTATCTGCCGAAGCTCAGGCACTGAGTGCAAGAGTACTGGCTGATGAGCTGACTGAAACAGAGATGGATTATTTCAGACGCGGCAAGAATTCAAATCCTCATGCCGTATCGAAAAATGCGAATCACGCAGATTATATGTATGCGACAGGATTCGAGGCTCTTATCGGATATCTCTTCCTCAACAATGAAGAGGCGAGAATGGAATACCTGATCTATAAGAGCTTCGATATCTGTGACGGTATTGTAGTTAAGGAAAACATCGAAACAGAAGATAAGGAATAATTACTGTGGACAAAGGCAAGAGACGTTTTAATCCGGACAGGAAACCCAAGAGACCTAATAACGACAGGCCTTATAAGGCACGTGAAAACATCGATAATCCTGAGGAGATGAATGGTCCCACAGATAAGATCGAAGGCAGAAATGCCGTAACAGAAGCTCTGGCATCTGGCAGAGACTTCAATAAGATCTGGATCCTCAAACCAGAAGGTGACAAGACTTTGGACCACGGACTTATAAGGATCCTCGATGAGGCAAACAAGCGAGGAATCGTTGTAACCAGAGCAACAAGACAGGTTCTCGATAAGATGAGCCATACCCATAACCATCAGGGCGTTATTGCCTCAGTTGCGCCTCACGATTATGCCGATCTTGATGAGATAATTGCAAAGTGCAGGGAAGAAGGCAGACCTGCTCTGCTCGTAGCACTCGATGAGATCAAGGATGCCTATAACTTAGGCTCTATCCTAAGGATTTCAGACTGCTGCGGAGTTGACGGAATCATTATCCCTGAGAGAAGATCCGTTACACTCGATTCAATGGTTGCAAAGGCTTCTGCCGGCGCCATTGAATACGTTCCCGTAGCAAGAGTAACGAACCTTGCACAGACACTTACAAGACTCAAGGAGAAAGAGAACTTTTGGGTCTGCGGAACTGATATGAACGCTGATTATGAGTATCACGATGCTGATTATTCAGGCAATCTCGTGGTTGTAATCGGCAGTGAAGGCGACGGAATGAGAGACGGTGTAAGAAAGTGTTGTGACTTCACCGTATCCATCCCGATGTCAGGACACGTTAACAGCCTTAATGCTGCTGTTGCAGCTGGCGTTGTACTGTTCGAGGCACAGGCAAAGAGGAGAAGAGAGAATTAAGTGAAGAAGCTTAATGACAGCAGATCGTTTGGATTAAAGGGAGCTATAGTAAAGTTCCTCGCTGTTATTATGTGCGTATCCGTATTCTTCGGCCTCGTGGTAACTTCAACCGGTTGTAATGTCATTGATAACATTACTGACGGACTTAATGTTAATTCCAATAATCTGTCAGAGACTGATCTGGCAAGACTCATTACCAATGCGATTGTTAATGAGAGAAGCGTTGGTGATTCTTATGAGAAGATTCCAAAGACGCAGCTCGACGGCCTGTCTTATTCGATGTTCTCTGAGTATTGCGCTGTTTTAAGGAAGTGTTCCAATGAGCACGGAACTGTTGATTCATTCAGGATCCTGAATGAATCTGAGAAGGAGAGATATTTCTTACAGATCAATTCCGTTAACGATGAGAACCTGATGGATGTCGGCGTTTACGGCAATCTTGATGTCATAGAACTCTGTTATTCCGAAGACAAGGCTCCGTCCAGCGCGCCGGTAAGATTTGTTATTACCAAGAATGGCAACAAGTGCCTTATGGCCAGTAAATACATTACTGACTGTATGCTCGCGTATTCTTACATCAATCACTATTTCGACATGATCGACGACCACAACATTGATGCGCTCGAGGCAATTATCAAGTCCACTTATAATTCTGACATCTACATGAATTCGGTTATACGCGCGAAAGCTGATTACATCGCTGATTACTACAGACTTAAGGTTAAGACTATCGCTGATGATTACGAACTTAAGCTGTTCTCGCCGACACACATTGTGTTTGAGATCCCTGAAGTATTCACGGTTGACGGCGGTTCCATCATATCCAAGAGGGTTGAACTGTATCTGCAAAGAGACGGCAGCTATAACCTCATTGATAAGGTTCCGGTTATGCTCAGCGAGCTCCGTTTCTACATGAACGGTCAGAGCAAGCTCAGAATGGGTTCGGTTTATACACCTAATGAGATCAACAGCCTTATCGGTAAGCCGATTGTCTCCACATACATCGAAGGCGCAGTTATTCTCGCTTATAACGGAATGACCTTAACTCTTGAGACTGAAGACGCCGGCGCTGACTGGACTACTGCAAGATTAACGTCTATTGCGCTCCGTAAGGATGATGTTTATACATTTGGAGAAGACATCTATATCGGAATGAACATATCCGAACTGCTCCTCATCTATCCGATGTTTGATGAGAGTGATTATATCGGTTCATTCAAAAACGGTGACGGTGAGTTCGTATTGTCTTTCGAGTTTGACGATTACGGAAACGTAACACGCGTTAAGCTTGGAGAAGCTGTAGGTTAACCCTCAATACACTTCGCTCTGATTGCTTCGATCTCATCCATTGTGAGGCCGTTTGCGCACAGTAGTTTTGTAACGTCGCCATCCCATTTGCTGTCGATGTAGTTCAGGAATGTTTCCATGTTATGAGCATCAGATCTAAGGCAGTGCTTCAGATCATCAGGCATCTTGGCCATGGCCGGAGCAAGGAAATCTTTGAGATAATCGTATGAAACCTTGTAGTTGAGAATAATGTTCTCGCGTGATGCTCCGCAGATGAGATAGAGCAGGGAAGCTACAACACCTGTTCTGTCCTTGCCGTGAGCGCAGTGGAACATGACGATGCTATCACTGTTAAGAAGGATCCTCATGATCTGTACGAGCTTGTCGCCCATTTGTTCAGCGATGATGACATAGTAATCACCGAGAGTATGGGTCCTGATATAGTCGAGAGTAGCATCCTTGGTGTCGTTGGGATTGCCGTTATAAAGAGGAATGTTATAGAACTTAACAACCGGATCGTTCTGATAGGGATTGCCGGTTTCGGCAAGCTCTTCGGGAGCTCTCAAGTCGATTACGGTCTTAACGCCATAATCTTTTACTTCCTGAACCTCATTGCCCTTGAGCCACTCAGGTGATCCGCATCTGATAAAAAGGCCATTGCGAAAGGTTTTACCGTCAGTTAAGGGCATTCCGCCGAGTTCTCTGCAGTTGATAAGAGCAAGTTCTCTCACTAATTGAGAGTCAGGATTATATGTATTCATAAGCTATTCCCCAAATTAAATTCACAAACGGAAGTATTCTAACTAAATCAAGATTGACAATCAAGGCGGCAAGTAATATTATTATTAGGCATTTGGGGAGACCCAAGCATATACGCGCCTATAGCTCAACTGGATAGAGCGTCTGACTACGGATCAGAAGGTTGTGGATTCGAGCTCTGCTAGGCGCGCCAGATACAAAGCTGTTGCATATGCGACAGCTTTTTTACTATCAGGACATAAGGAGGCTGGATTAAAATGCGTAAGATTCTCGTAGTTGTAGACATGCAGAAGGATTTTATCGACGGTGCATTGGGATTTGACGGTGCTGACAAGATCATCCCGGGCATAATCGAAAAGATCAGGGAATATGAGTCTTCCGGTGATGAAATCGTTTATACTCTTGATACCCATTTCGAGAACTATATGGATACACAGGAGGGAAAGAATCTTCCTGTTCCTCATTGCATCAAGGGATCTGAAGGTCACGGCCTCTGTGATGAATTAAAGCCGCTTCTTGAGGGCAAGAAGTCTTTTGAGAAGCTGACATTTGGCAGCATCGAGCTCGCTGAATACCTGAAGGAGAATGCTTCCGATATCAGCAAAATCGAGGTCTGCGGATTGGTTTCCAATATCTGTGTGCTCTCAAATGCAGTAGTTGCAAAGGCTGCAGCTCCTGAAGCAGAGGTTATCGTTGATTCGAAGCTCACGGCATCTTTCGCGCCGGATCTGCACCAGGCGACACTCGATGTCCTTAAAGGAATTCAAGTTACCGTATTATAATATTGCAATTATTTGGCCCCCTGTGATACAATTCATACTCGGCTATTTATGTTAATTAATTTATTTGGAGGATATAACATGGCATCCACAATTGAGAAGAAAGAACACTCTCAGGTAGTAATCAGCCTTGAGGCAAACAAGGAAGAGTGGAACGAAGCGCTTAAGAAGTCTTACAACAAGAACAAGGGCCGTTTCCAGGTTCCCGGTTTCCGTAAGGGCAAGGTTCCTTATCAGCTCGTTTGCCAGTATTACGGAGAGGGCGTTCTTTTTGAGGACGCTATGAACGAGATCGCTAACAAGCAGTATCCTGAGGCAGTTAAGGAGCACGACCTTAAGGTTGTTTCCAGACCTGAGATGGACGTAACTGACGTTAACGATGACGGCATCAAGTACACAATTTCCGTATACGTTAAGCCTGAGTTCGAGCTTGGTCAGTATGAGGGCGTTGAAGTTCCTTTCAAGGATCAGGTAGTTACAGATGAGGACGTTGACGCTGAGATCGAGCGTATGAGAAAGAGAAATGCTTCTCTCGAGGAAGTTACAGACCGTCCCGCTCAGGAAGGCGATACAGTTACAATCGACTACGAAGGATTTAAGGATGGCGTTGCTTTCGAAGGCGGCAAGGGCGAGGGCTATAACCTCAAGCTCGGTTCTAAGTCTTTCATCCCCGGTTTCGAGGAGCAGGTTGCTGGTCATAACGTTGACGAGGAATTCACAATCGAAGTTAAGTTCCCTGAAGATTATCACGCAGAAGACCTCAAGGGTGCTGACGCTACATTCAACGTAAAGATCCACGCTATTAAGACAGAAGTTGTTCCTGAACTTGACGATGAGTTCGCTAAGGACGTTTCAGAGTTCGATACTCTCGAAGAGCTCAAGGCTGACGTAAGAGCTAAGCAGCAGGAGAGAGCTGACAAGGACAACAAGGCTGGTTTCGAGAACGAGACAGTTCGTGCTGTATGCGATAACTGCGAGATCGACATCCCTGAGTCAATGGTTCAGAACGAAGTTGAGCAGATGGCTGACGATCAGGCAGCTCGTATGTCCAACCAGGGCATCGCTCTTGATATGTATCTCCAGTATGTTGGCCAGAGCATGGATGAGTTCAAGAAGTCTCTCGAGCCTATGGCTAGAGTAAGAGTTAAGTCTTCACTCGTTATCGAGAAGATCACAGAGAAGCTCGATCCTGAGGTTACAGCTGAAGAGTACGAGGAAGAACTCAAGACTATCGCTAACTCCTACAAGATCGACGTTGAGGAAGTTAAGAAGTCCATCGGTGAGGACTCCGCATTCCTTAAGGATTCCATCAAGGCCAGAAAGACAGTTGAGTATCTCGCATCCAAGGCTGTTAAGGTTGAGCCTAAGGAACCTGAGGTTAAGGAAGACGAGGCTAAGGCTGAGGAGTAATCCTAAATCTGAATTAAATGATTCAAGGGGCTGCACGATGTGCGGCCCTTTTTCATTGAAACAAAAAATACAGGAAACGTGTGTTTCCTGTATTTGAATGATTGTTTAGTTATAGATATTGATTATGTTCTGTAGCTTCCATTGATCTTAACGTAGTCGTAAGAGAAGTCGCATGTGAACATTCTGTCGTAAGCATCGCCCTCGTAAAGTGTGATGTCTACCTTGAGGTCATGCTCAGCGAGTAATCTGGAAGCTTCTTCCTCATCGAAAGCAACGGCTGCGCCGTCTTTATACATAAGAAGTCCGTTAAGTCTGATGTCGACTTTCTCAGGATCGAAAGAAGCACCGGAATAACCAACTGCTGTAAGGATACGTCCGATGTTTGCGTCCTCACCGAAGAATGCTGTCTTGCAGAGAGGTGATCTTGCAACGGAAGTAACGATAAGCTTTGCGTCCTTCTCGTCCTTGGCGCCGTGTAGTTCGATCTCAACGAACTTTGTTGCACCTTCTCCGTCTGCTGCGAGCATCCTTGCAATGTCCTCAGAGAGCTCACAGAGCGCGTTCTCAACGATTGTGTAATCTTCGCTGCCTTCTTCAACGGAAACGCCTGAAGCACCGTTTGCGAGGACTACAACCATATCACAGACTGAAGTGTCTCCGTCAACGCTGACTCTGTTGAATGTGTACTTAACAGCCTTCTGGAGCATCTTCTTAAGTGAAGCTGATTCAATTCCGCAGTCTGTGGTAAATACGCAGATCATGGTAGCGAGGTTGGGGTGGATCATGCCTGAACCTTTTGCCATGCCGGAGATTGTAACAGTCTTGCCGTCTGTAAGCTCGATCTGAGCGGATACTTCCTTCGGTACGGTGTCAGTTGTCATCATTGCATACTGAGCGTTGTGAGCGGCTTCCTCGTCAGCAGAAAGGCCGTTTACGAGTGAAGGAATTGCTGCTGTCATCTTGTCCAAGGGAAGTCTTGAACCGATTACGCCTGTTGAAGCTGTAAGGATCTCTGAAGGATCACAGCCAAGAAGGGAAGATGCAGTCTCAGCAACTTTTGCAGCATCCTCAACACCGATCTTGCCAACACCTGCGTTAGCAACCTTGCTGTTGATGATGATGCCCTTTGCCTTACCCTTGTTCTCAATGATATCCATTGATCTTACAAGTGAATGTCCCTTAACAAGGTTGGATGTATAAACACCTGCAACGTTGCAGGGAGTTTCTGAATAGACCATACCCATATCAAGGATCGCAAACTTGGGAGTGCTCTCGTTGATGTTAGCGGGATCAGAGCATTTCATTCCGGCTGATACGCCGTTTGCCTTGAAACCTGCGGGCATTGTTATATAGGATTTAGTTAATTCTTCTTCCATAATAAGTACCTCAAATCTTTGTTCTTAAGCAAATGAATAATTATGCAAAGAACTGTATATTTCCGCATATAATACGCTTGAAGACTATTATAGTCAACATATATATACGGTTAACGGAAATAATAATATACATCTTTAAATTAAGGTGCAATAAATTGCTTGACTTAAAACGGAAGTAACATTATACTTTTGAGGCAATTGGCTGTCATGGTGGGATTAGTTCAGTTGGTTAGAGCGCTAGTTTGTGGCACTAGAAATCATGGGTTCGAATCCCATATCCCACCCCAATTTTTCAAATTGCCTCTTATCACTGGGGTGTAGCCAAGGGGTAAGGCACGGGTCTTTGACTCCCGCATTCGTAGGTTCAAATCCTGCCACCCCAGCCAACTTGGTTCACTAGCTCAGCCGGTAGAGCACTTGACTTTTAATCAAGGGGTCTGGAGTTCGAACCTCCAGTGAGCCACCAATATGTAAAGTCCTAACCTCCGTACTCGTTGCGGAGGTTATTATTTTTTCAGGTTGATTTGTCAGATTCACTTGATTTTTGGACTATATTTAGTTACAAAACAGTGACATTTTGTTTATCTGCCTGAAAATTGCTTGATTTTTAGGGTGTTTTCACGAATTTCGATGTTAAAATATGCTCATCATTATGCGCCAAGGGATTTTTGGCGGGAAGGGAATAACAGGGTTTGAAAATTAAAGCGGTTAACATCGTGTCAGCTGTTGTTGCTGCCAGCGTAGCTGTTGGCGGTATCAATGCACATAATTGCGGATCCGCTGACGAAGTTGCACTTCAGAGTCCTTCTATCTTAGGTCCTGATGCTCAGCCTTTCGACATTTACGGTCCTGCTATGGAGTCCGAAGAAGTAGGTATCGTACCTATGAGCTTCGGTAATGCTGATTTCGATATCAACAAGTTTACTTATGTCGCTGATACTTCATACACAGACATTCTGACTGAGTATGGTAAGAATCCGACAGATCCGATTACCTACGATGGTTTGGATAATTGGCTTAAGAGCAATACTGTTCTGATACTTGCTAAGGGTGAATCCACTGATGATGAGAGTGACGAAGAATCTGAAGAAGTAAGAGATCTTCTTGCGACAGATAAGGTTTTCGTTATTTCCCATACGAAAGATTGGTCACTCGTTCAGCTCGAGGACGGTACGCAGGGTTATGTAAGAAACCAGTTCCTGTCAGCTAAGGAAGTCACGGAAGAGACATTGGCACAGGAAGAGGAAGAAGAAGAAACTGAAGAAACATCAAGCTCTGACGAGAGTTCATCCAGCTCTTCAAGCTCCAGCTCAAGTTCGTCAAGCTCATCAAGTTCTTCATCTGATTCCTCATCTGATTCAGATTCAAGCAGCAGTAGCAGCAGTTCTTCATCTTCATCAGGTAGAGACTGGGATGAGGAACCTTGCGACAAGACAGTTTATGCAAGCACTGCTCTCAATACGAGATCAGGTCCGGGTATTTCTTATACATTGCTCTCAACATTGTCTTTCGGTACAGCAATCGATGTAGTTGCAGAGACAGATAACGGCTGGTATAAGTCATCTTCCGGATGGTATGTAAAGGCAAGTTTCACACTCGATGAAGAGCCTGAACCCGAGCCGGTTTATTACGACGATGATGATGATGATGACGATGACGACGATTACGATTATTCCGACTTCGCATCTTACGTAAGAAGCTTCATCGGCTGCAGATATGTATATGGCGGTGCTTCACCTGACGGTTTCGATTGTTCCGGATTCGTTATGTATTGCTATCAGACATACTACAACATTTATCTGCCTCACGGTGCTACGAGCCAGTCCTACAGAGGCGAAGAGGTCGATCCTGATGACATCCAGGTTGGTGATATCATCTGCTTCGATAAGGAAGGTGACGGTGTTATGGAGCATGCCGGACTTTATGTAGGCAATGATACATATGTACATGCTAAGGGTTCTGCATACGGTGTAGTTGAAGACTGTTATTCAGCTGCAAAGTGGAAGATCGGTACAGTACGAAGAGTACTCTGATCCGAATAAACCAATAATAAAGAGTCGGTTGAAATCTGAAGTGAACCCTTAAAGTTGGACGATTTAAAACGAGTATAAGGACTGATTCCTTGCCTGGCAAGGAGTCAGTCCTTTAAGTTTGACCTGAATTCTTTCGTTGTTGTAGTA
>JAEEGJ010002690.1_pt1 | contig 82850 bp, 61 predicted proteins | sample 8958761 | NCBI WGS metagenome assembly JAEEGJ01 (sample SAMN16246546, study PRJNA631951) | gut metagenome | biome: gut microbiome; feature: rumen; material: RS-attached | host: Bos | place: Iran: Karaj | collected 2018-10 | reverse complement strand
ACACAGTATCGCAATATCGATAAGAGTATTCTGAGAATTCCCATCTAAGCCTAAGGTTTGAAGACAATACAGAACAATAATAATCAATTATCTCTTCTTTCGTCATCTGGTGGTCTGTCTGTTGAACAGAAGAGCATCCAGCACTATATAGAGTACCTACCAATACTGGAATAATTCTAAAAACTAAACTTATACTCTTTTCCATATGAAGGTAGTGTTAGATCATAAATCAGGGAAGCAATGTTTTTTTGCAAACTGCTTTGTGAAATACTTAGGAGTCAGGTCAATAAAAATATGCCCTTTGTTAAAATTAAAACGTACTATTTTAATACTGTCATTGCTTCTAATAAAAGCATTAATAGTCTCTCTAGAATATAGTGGTTCTAATGTAAACATATAATGTGGTTCTTCTTCCTCTTTAGAAATAATAGGAACACTTTCTAAAGAATCCAGTTTATTCATAAATAAGGTTGGCCCTGACGATTCTTCCGTAATGAACGTCCAGTGAGGGCCATAGGGATTCTCTTTATATCGTTGAGGGTCGTAATAAACTAATTCCAACACAAACCTTTTAGGCTGTGGGTTAAAAGAATAGTATTCTACGCAACCAACTTTATCTTCATAAATAGTTCTTTCTGAATAATTGAAACAAATTGAACTGTATAATCCGGAACGAGCAGAGCTGGCCATTTTTATGTGCTCATAAGCTCTATCTGTAAAATTGGAATTATTCCGAAATTCATTCAATCCATCATCAAAAATATCCATTCTTACATTATGCGGAAGAATACGAAAAAACTTTTGGTCTTTACTTTCGCTGTAATAAGGATTTGAAGCAAATTCAGTTATGTGATCCCTAGACATTATAAACAAAGCATCTTCATATACAACCAGAACAGGATTATCAATGGTTAATGTATCAATCAGATAACGACAGGCTAACGTGGAATTTCGCCTTGATATGCCTCTATCATTCGAACAGGAAAGAGAGAAAGAGAATAATAATATAAAACAAATAACTTTATTCAATAATTTCTTTTCCATACTCAATAATATCATTAACAGTTTTCTGTGTTATTACCATTGTCTGTTGGCTATCAGTTTTCGTCATTATGCCTGTTTCTTCATGAGGGTGTATTGATAAACCAAGTACTGTTGTTTGGTGGTTATTGAACATGCAGCCAAACGGCATTTTGCCCCCTTTTTGCTGTTTGCCCGCACACATAAGAACCACCAAACAGCAGTTAGCATTATTTATTAAAAAACTGAAGTGGTTACAGAAACATTAGGCCTTTATCATAAAAAGTGAGAGAACCTCTACTATGTTCCTCTCCCCGCTTTTTGTGCTTATGTATTAAGCTAAATTCGTTTAAGTTGGTAGCGGGCAGTGTGATATTCTCCTTCGCTATCATTAACAGTACTGAATAATATCAATTCTGTTGGAGAGAAGGATTCTATCTTGGTTACTGAATCAGGCATTTCATATTGCTCGCCTTCATCCGATAGCGTAATATTTATAGTGCCGGTGCTGGTCAGTTCATAATGAAAAACGTCACGAGATTTATATTCGTGATTAGTAGCAGAATCGAAAGTGGTTGCAATAAATTCCATTATTCCATCAGAAGAAAAACTGAAAACAATAGTAGTGTTATTGTCACTTCTTGAGAATTCTTTTTTAATACTGCCATCAGGATTGTAATAAATAAAATGGCTGTCGTACGGAAGCGTATACAGAGATTCACTGACTCGCAAACCGGCTTGATCGTAATGAATGATTTGATAATTAAGACAAGACCATTTGCCGATAATATCTTCCTGCGTAGGCATTTTAGTGCAAGCGGAAGCAACAAGCAAAGATAGAGAAACGAAACAGAGCTCGTTAATTAAATGTTTCATGATTGATTAAGTTTATTACTAGCGATGCGATATTTCAGTTTTTAAAAAAGGGAGCGCTAAAGTTGAATTTACGAATTCTCCTCTGTGTTTAGCAGGGGTAAATCCAGTATGGCAAATGATTTCGGCTACTCTCAGGGCTTCTTGATCAAGGGCTTGGTCACCAGTGCCTCTAATAAGACCATTCACTACTGTCCTTCCATCGGCATAAATCAGTAATTCAACGAGGATAGGTGTATGTTTGTCACCACTGTAGGCTTTAATTCGATAGTTCTTTTCAATCATACTTTTTATGCTTTTGGCATCTAATAATGCTTTGGCCGGTTGCTCAACGTCCATGCCGCTAAAGACCTCATTTTTTGATAAGATTGAATTCTTATAGTACTTATTTGCTATGTTTTGAATACAGGAGATGTCTTCAAATGGATTCACAATATATGTTCGGTATTTGCAAAATGTCGTATCCTTTTTAATTGCAATTTGCCAAAAAAAAGGTTCAGTATCATTCGTATAAGTATGTATAGAAAGCTTCTTTTCCACTATTCTCTTTTTATTTACAGAGTAGAAAATACAATCGTTTAAGCCGAAAATATAAACCTTTGATTGATTATTTTTAACATATCCAACATAATCGTCATCGTTAAACAAGTTCAAGTATTGTCCGGAAGCCAGACGTAAATACCAGTATGTTGAATCTTCACTCGCTGAAAGAATTGTCTCTTTATTGTGATATATGCTTGAATACAAATTTATTAACTCACTGGAAAATTCAGAAATCCCTGATTTGTTTCTGCAAATTGAGCAAGAGGAGAGTGTAAACAGGAACAATATATAGTTGAGTAATTTGAGGAATCTCATATTAATAGTTATGTTTTCTGTGTTATTACCATTGTCTGTTGGCTATCAGTTTTCGTCATTATGCCTGTTTCTTCATGAGGGTCTTCTCCATTAGGACCAGGTTTTAAAGCTGCTAACAATTTTCTTTATGGCTTCTTGTAATACATATCATAAAACGCAAGATAAAAAGGAATATTTGGCGATTTTGAAGAGGAGACTCCATATGCCTTCAAAACTTCAGAATAGGGAGTATTATACCTAATCCGCATATCTGGAAATGTATTAATAGAGTTCACTATAAAAGTCACTCGAAAAGCTATAAGGAACAGAAGGAAACCATTTATACGTTAACTCATAAAACTCGTCAGAATTAAAACCTTCCTCCCAGTAAGAGAAATCGTTTGAACAACATATTGTGTTTCGCTCTTTATGTTTATGAATATCCCCTTGAATAGGAGTAACATACACATGAGTGCTAAACTTGAGCCGCCCTAATTTAGTTGTAAATGAAGCTACTTTTTTTCTGTGTTTTTTTACAAGCTTCTCTAATTTAGAATTATATGAGTATTTAATACAATATGAACTGAAATTAGACAAGTATTTAATATCTTCTTTTGTTGCATCAATAACAAATGGATATATTTCAGCAGGGACAAGACGCTTGACGGAATTTACAGGAATAATCCATACATAATCTCTGCGACGTCCCTCAACAGTCTTTGGGCCGTTTTCCGAAAAAGTAACGACAAAGAAATCTCCTGCAAAAACCGAAAAAGACAAGCAAAGGGAGAAACTAATCATAAATAAATACTTCATAATCTCTTTAGTTTTGCGTATTCCCAAATTCTATCAACTTCTGACGGGTTAAGCCAACCTGGAGGGCTGCTCATTAACCCTCCTTCGCCATAATTGAAATAAAGAGCAAGAACTCCATATCAAACTAACAAGACCTATCAAAGGCATTTCCAATTCATTAAACGTTAAATGATTGAAATGTATAACAACTAAAACGATGGTTTCAATTGTTGCCAAAACACAAATGGCAAAACAAATAAAATACAATAAACTTTTCATTCTGGTAGACTTTTAATACAATACTTCGTCTTTGCCACTGAAAATATTAAAGAAATAATCATTATAACTATCACAAATAAATGCATATAATCCCATACACCAAATTTCCTGACAGGAGGAGCTATTAGGAATACTATTAGATTTACTATATTCGCTAATAGGCCATAAATAAACACAAGCTGAAGAATGATGTAATAAACAATCTTCAGAATAAAGATAGTTTTTCTCTTTTTGTTGTCAAGCATATGTCATTATTAATGGCTTAAAAATGTCTTAATTATCTTAATAATATCCTCCCAAGAGTATTCATAAGCAATAGAATTAGCATGAACATTGCGAATAAAAAAATACAAAGCTCGTTATAATTCTCTCTTGATACTTTTTACCAGATACAATTTTGCCCGTTTCCTGTTATTTCCAATATAATAATCACTTACCAACATATCGTAAATCTTCTTTTCAACTAAAGTAGTATCAAGGTGAATTAGTTCGAAATTAACATCAATTCTTTTTTCTAGCAATAATGAATCGACATTTGTACGAAAAGGAGTTTCACGAAACCAGGTATCAATAGAATCCTTTAAAAATACCCAATTATCGGGTAATTCTATACTTCTCGAAAGGAGACTTGCCAGAAATTGATGAGGCAGAATATAAGCTATATCAGTAGAGTCTTTAAAAACGGATGCCGATACAATAGTTCTTTCTTGTGCATCTATAGGAATTTGATTCGGGGAGTGTAATACACACCCCTTGTCATATAATCTGATGATGGTCCCTTTTATGAACCTCTGTTTATCACAAGAGCTACATAATAGAATAATTATAATAATACTAATTAAAGCTTTTTTGTCCATATTGCTCCAATACTTGTTGAGTTACGAGAATCCCTTCTATTAAAGATTTTCTTTACAAAGGCCTTACTAAAAGTAGGATAAGAAAATAACGTCTTATTTTGATTGGGATCCATAGAGTTATAAATAACGGTATTTACTGATTGCATAACTGTTGTTTTATCAGAATGATCCCCACCAAGATTATGCCCAATATCATGAATTGCTACTCCTTTGTATAGTGATTTTGCATTCATTCCTTCATCTATTCCTGACTGTATTTTACTTATTGAAAAACCGGCCCCGCAGTCGGCACTGGTCTTGGTCCCGTCCGACAGGTATCCGTAACTGTATGTCAATCCGGCGTTGTATCCCACTGCCTTCCTCTTTCGAAGGCAAGTTAGCAAGATTATAAGTGAATCCAAAATGTTTTGCCACTACTTATGGTCAATATGAAGGAAAATCTTCTAAAGAAAGATTGATTCCTGCATTCTTTAAATACTCTATAAATACATGTTTGTCTTTAAAAGAGACTGTGTCTTCAGATTGTTTATTAATAACCCAATACAATGAATCTTTTGGGATACTATTGTTTTGAGTTAGTAATATTATGTGTTTTTCATCAAATCCGTATTGTAAAATTAAACCCTCAACGATTATACTAGCACCACCACCAGCGGTTTTAGGAAGTTTCTTCACCAGACAAGAAGGGAATGAACGTATATATACATAATCATTACCAAAGTCAAAACCGTCAATACCCCCTCGGCTCATTAAAGGAAGCATAATACACAAATATGCATAAAGGAAAAAGAGAAGAGTCAGGATGATGCCTCCAATAAATAAATGCTTTTCTGAAATCATAATGTCTTGTGTTTCTTAGAATCCAGCTTAATCTCTTCAACTTTAAACGGATTCAGTCTTATATAATACCAACAATCATGCTGTTGTTTTAGCCTATAATTATAATACCAATTACATGAAACAATAGTTAAATTATTACAATTCCTATTTTTTATTGTACCATAGGAATCAGCAAAAATAATACTAGGATATGATGGATTATAAAAGAAATGAGGATAAGTAATAGGCATATCAGCAGAACCTAGGTCTGGTTCGCATTCAATCGTATTATCTCGAATATGTAAAGCTATTAATCCATTACTTTTGTTTTCCACATAAATTGATTTCATAGATAAGGTATCATCTATCTTTTTAAAATGTTTTAAAACATTTAAAGGCTGCTTTTCAAAACCATGCGAAAAAGGTTCTGGGATAGTTTGATTAATTATTTTCTTACTTAATTTGATAGCATAGCGATTATCCCCATTTGGGAGAGAATAATGAACACCTTTTTTTGTTGGAATTAATGATACCCTATAACAACTATCTGGTATAAAATTGTCATCAACATCATTGGCTAACCATATTATTTCCCCTCGAGCACGTTCCGGGTATAAACAATTATGGGGATCTTCAATAACAAGAGTGTTATCAAAAGATGGGTGAACAATTAATGATGCCTGAGATTTTTTACTTCTTATTATCAAACCTGACACATATTGTCTTAAAGGATGGTTTGTATTTTCATAAACCAAAGTACCAAGATCGTCATATATAAAAAGCATTACGCCATAATAGCATAAATAAGTATTAATCTCTGGCAGATAATAGTAAGTTTTTTTAGCGGGAAGTTTCTCAATACCGCAAACAAATAAGCTACCCAATAACGGATATGCCGCAATCACGATAGTTGATATAATAAGTACTTTTAGCAATTCCACGGCTTTTTTCATAATACACTATTTATTCTTTTTGTGATGAATGCCCTCTTTCCAACTCACCACCGAGAATCTCGTACACGAACGACCCCCTGTAGCGCAGCCCCTGAGCCGTGCTGCCGCTGCCGCAGTCGGCACTGGTCTTGGTCTCGTCCGACAGGTATCCGTAACTGTATGTCAATCCGGCGTTGTATCCAACGCCTTCCACTTTCGAAGGAAAGATAGCAAGATTGTATGAGAAAAGCAAGCCCTTGTGGCTGTCTGAGGCCAGGTTGCCCGCAGCGTCATAGCCGTAGGAACCCTGGTCGGTGGCGTAGGTGTCCGTCCAGCCGGTCACCCTGTTGCCGCTCAGGACGATACCCCGCCCGCCTAGCCTTCTTGCTGAGATACAAATAGATTCTTTAGCCATATGTTTAGTCTTGTGCTTTGTACGGGCGAGCCGATTCTTGCTCGAATGCTGCTGTTCAAGTGGTATATGTCTCCTCTGTTGAGAAGGTCGGAGAGTTCTTTTGAGGAAAAGCCGCTGAGGTAAAGCGAACAAAGGCCAATCTCTTCGGCTGTGAGGGAATAAGACACAAGGGCGGATACAAACTTCGGATATGTGAGTGCGTATATCATGCCGATCGAGCGAAGCATTGTTTTTCTGTCTTCGTCGAGTTTCTCAAGGCCTTTGCGGCCGGGCATGGCCGGCATTATCCTCTTGTTGGTGATATATGGGCGTAGAGCTTGTATTCGCTGCTGGAGGATATCTTGCATGCCGGCAGGGGAATTCTCGTCGACTGTTAACGATTTGATAAACTCATACTCTGCCTTGACATTATCGAGAGCGTCATTGTATGCCTTTCTTTTAGCCGCAGCTTTAATTGTGGCAAGCACGATAAGGCCAACCAACAGTACCACGGCCACGATAAGCCAGGAAACGGTAAATGTGTATCTTTGCTTTTCCAGTTCATCAAGGTGGCGTTCTTCAAGAAAGCGCACATCGTTGTTAAAAATGTCCAGGCTCAGCCTCTCCAGCGCCTGCTCATACTTGTAGCGTCCTTCAAGAGCCGTACGTGTATCTCCCAACTTCTCGTAGAGCTTCGACAGGGTGGTATAGTATAGAATCTTGTTGTAATCGTCGTCAGGCTCTTGACATAAACCAAACTCCTGCGCGGCCTTTTCAAGATTATCTAGTGCCAGGTACGCATCGGCTGCCAGTTGATGGTCATAGTCGGTATTCTCTTTTGTGCACAAAGACAAGTACTCGCCCAGCCATAGCGATATAGAATCGGCGGGAGCAAGTCCGGCTGGCATAAGTGTCGTTATACGTGAATAGTAATACTCCGACAATTGGCTCAGCTGCTTGCCCTTCATCCACGCACGTAGCGAGTCCAGCTCGGCGTTCGCTTCGTTTATCTTTCCTTTTTGTATTAAGTGAGAGGTGAGGTCAAGCGAGCTGCGATAGTAAAATTCCGGATTATCCAGATGTCGGGAAATCTGCTTGGCCTTAAGTATTTCTTTGCCGGCTTCTTCAATGGCGAGCTGATGATTGTAAACCCGCTGTTTTGCCGAATAGAGCCTGACTTGATATTCTTCCGGGATGCTGTTATCAAGTAATGACTCGGCCTCGATAAAAGAAGATAGAGCACTGTCGTATGCCTGCGCATTCTCATAAACTCTTCCGTGATAATAATACGTGAGGAATTTATGGTAGGTGTCTCCATGATGCGAATAGTAAGAGAGTGCAGGAGCTATGAGGCTGTCGCTCTTTATGTCTATGTAATTCTTGTCAAGAGCCATAGAGAAAAGGAGGGAATATAATCCTTGCTCACCGGCGTATTGAAGAGAATCGATATTGATTAGTGATAACTCCTCCAGAGCCCGGGAGGGATCTTCCTGAATATATGCCTCTATTGCGCGGAGCTTGACGTCAGTCTCTGTCTGCTTGCTGCAAGAGAGGGAACATATCAGATAAAGAAGAATGATCCCTAGGAATGAAAAGCTGTTTCTCATTACATGCAAAGATAAGCAATATCCGGCAAAGGGCAATGAAAAAGTTTCTGAAATCTATTTTGTAAGATATTGATTATTAACCACTTGAATTGTGCGTATCTTACAACTCTCCGGGAGCCTGCCTCCGCGTACGTGACCTCCGCGAGAGGGAAGAAATTATCTGATACCTTTTATGCTAGAAATATTTAAGGGGAGCCGATTGCGGCTCCCCTTAATGATAATAAAACTAATTGTCTTTATTGAGTTATTACGATTTTAAGGACAATCGGGCATTCTATAGCACTGTTTTCAACCAGTTGTGACAGCTCGCTAGGGAATACCGTGAGCGATTGAACCACAAGGGCCTTATATGTTCCGGGTAAATTTTCTTTTCTGGCATAGGTCCTGATGTTCACCACGGTATCCGACTCTGAAGCGAAGTTGCACAGAACTGTGGAACCCGACTGTGACACTGCGTTCTTTACGTTGCGTTTGCGGTGTAGATCGTTGACCTCGGAAGAGATGTAACCTCTCTTCTTGAACATATCGTTAACGTCTACCTGGACAGTTTTACGCTTTTCGCCGTCTGCGGTTGTCTCGAAGAAATCGGCAACCTTCAGGTTAACGGTCATCGTGTCGGTACAGCGGCTGTACCAAGTCATTTCCACAGGGAAAGTAGAAGAGCCGCCATAGCGGTCAAATGCACGAATCTTTCCGGATACTTTGAGGGTAGTATGCTTGGTAGTATCCAACAGGGCAGCCCATTCGGCTTTGGTGGTATCAGGGATGAAACGTACATATCCTGAATCCCTGTGGGGTTCCATTATAACAATTGAATCTTTCTTGGAATTTCCCTCGTAAACGAAAGAACGGAGGTTCTTGCATGAATAAGTACGGGTATCGTTATTATCTTTCTCGTTACGGTATGTCCGGTGGTCGAAAGAGTAACAAATACTGCCAAGGGTTTCAGTCCATACATTTATGTACTTGTCATCCTGGCCTTGCTGGCCGTCCTGACCGGGTTGTTGTCCGTCCTGACCGGGCTGAACTTGCTGACCGGGTTGAGAGGGCACTTTAACCGACTTCATCTGTGCGAAGGTGACATTGCCATGGGCATATCCCCAAGAAGTAAGACCCTCTTCCGGTGTAGGCATCATAACAAGCTGGAAAGGAGTAGAGCTTACATACTGGACCTTCTGCTCCTTGTCGCGGTAGGCGCCCACCAGCGAGAACACATTGTCATCAATGAGGTTTCGTGTCTCCGTAGTCTTAAGACGGAGTACATACTGTCCGTCGGTTTCCTCGTTTGCTGCATTTCTGCTCTTCCCGAGGGAATCGGCCACAAAGTTCTTGGATTCTGTTATATAGCTGGCCCTTGACTCGGGGGTATAGAGGAACTTCTTGGAAGACATATTGTCCAGAACTACCATATCCTTTGTGAAAGGAACTCCCGAAGGATTTACTCTGAAGAGGAATAAATAAGGCAGGCCTTTTGTAATGGTGTCGGCCTGAGCATAGTTGACAAAGCCGAAAATCTGGTCGCTCACTTTAAGTCCATCAACCACTTCTTCGAGGTTCTTGATTCTGGTTTCCAGGTCTCCGATCTTTTTCTCGAGGGCTTCAACTTCCTTGTCAATGCGGCTCTGAACGCTGCCGATTTCCTGAGCAATCTTGGCGTCGATAACGCCGTTGTTTTTGGAGATGGCTTCCTCTATGGCCTTCTCATAGGCTTCAGTGAGTTCTCTTTTAGCCTTTTCGATATCACCCTTAAGATTTTCGATCTCTTCATTAACGGACTCTGAAGTCGCGAGAGCGGACAACTTGGCATCTATGGCCGCAATGTCGTAATATCCGGAGAGTGCTTCGCCTACCCAAGACTTTAATGAATTTTCAAGTTCTTCCAACGCGGTCCCTGTCGCTAAATTTTTCAGCTCTTCTTTAAGCTGATCATACTGCTCCAGAGTACAGAAAGTTGTCTTGAGACTCTCGGTGAGATTCGCCACCTGGTTGGATAAGCTCTGATACTGTTCGAGCGTTGCAAAAGTTGATTCAATCCAGTTCTTTTGATCTCGAAGAGAATTCTCAACGAATGTTTTCAGGTTCCGGATCATTTCTTCAAGATCCTGATCCTTCTTCTCGAGGTCTTCTTTGGCCTTTTTCAGGGCGGCTAATAAACCTTCGTCTCCATTGATTTGGCCGTTAAGTTTCTGGATAAGATCTTCTAACTCTCCGTCTTTTTTCTCTAAGTCCTCGCGCGCTTGAGTGAGAGCGTTAATGGTGCGGGTAATTGAAGAAATCTGCTCATCGATGGATGAAATGGTAGAGCCTTCAAGAACTAAAAGGCGGTCCTTGATATCATCCAATTCCTTGTCAATTGCACGGCATCCCAGCAGTAAAAACGGGATGACCAGAAATGGCAGTAAACGTTTCATACTTTTTGCTTATATGATTATCAAGCAAAGGTAGGTAATCCCGTTTGCATATTATTTAATAAAGTATGGCCGATTAAATCGCATTATGGCGAAATAATCGGCAAAAACCGTTAAATGGTGTTGGAGATTATTAACGAAGCACGCGCCTGAGTGCCCATGCATACCAGAGTTCGATGCCGATTGTGATGATTTCCATCACCACCAGTCCCCAGTCTTTCTCGAGCAGTCCGGCCACGTAGAACAAGACCGGCACCAGATTCAAGACAAGAATGCGGATAGCCATCCATATGCCTGCCCGGCCAAGGCGCCCCCGGTACCAAATGAAGATAAGGATTCCCAGGGGAAGGTATATAAGCGGTAATATTGTTGCGATTATAGCCGACACCCCGTGAAGCTTGTCTCCCAAACATACAATCAAGAAACCCAGTATGTTAGCCGCAATGGCTATCCACCACAATACAGTAAAAGGGTGGTGCAGGGGCTTCATCCCCCGCAAGAACGCATAGTAGATAATTACCATTCCCAGCGTTGTAATAATAGCAAAAGGGATGGGTGCGTGGTTGTATAACCATTCTTGTATGGTATGGTGGGAGCAGACCGCCGCCGCGATCATAACGGCAAATGCCGCATCCAGTACCGGACGCGGAAGACCGCTTTGGATTGTATTGACTTGCGTTTTTCTATCCACAGTAGTACAAAATTACGGAAAATAATTCAGGTAATGGGGAAATGACTTGTTTTTTACCGATAATGACTCGTTTTTAGCCATAATGCGGCCATTTCTGCCAGCATGTGATTAATGGTGCCTAGCTTTTATTCGCTAACTTTGCATAATACTTTGTGCATTACTATGGTTGATACTTCAAACGTTGTAATTCTTGCAATTGTATTTTGTTTTATTGCGCTCTTTGTGGTGATCATTATTTTGATAAGAACAACCAGGAAGGTCGTTGACAATACAAATGTTTTGCTTAAGAGAGATGCGGACGCGGCGCTCGCCGCTTCGCCTGTGGATAAGCTTAAGCAGGACCTTTCTTGCATGAATCAACCCGCCAAGATGAATGATTCGCAGCTAATGGCTTGGATGGACGCCAAAATGGACGAAATGTCATTGTATCAGAATCCGGATCTGGATTTAAAAACAGCTTCGGAAGCCCTGGGCATTTCTCAAAGGCGTATAGTCCGTTTGCTTAAGAGTCAGCCGCAATATGGAAGCTTTGCCGTATATCTCACCGAGAAGCGGCTTGCAAAGGCCTGTCTTTTGCTTAAGAGTCATCCTCAATATACCATCGAAGCAATCTGCCTGGACGCTGGATTCCGGACCAGGCGCACATTTCAGACTATTTTCAAATCCCGCTTGGGAGTAAGTCCTTCCGAGTACAGGAGCGCAGTGCATAATTATATAAATCAATAAATAACCTCAAATGAGATTCGACAGGATTATCATTGCTGCCTGCATTTTGTTTGCGCTGGCGGCATGTAAAAATGAAAAGTCCGTTTACGTTACTGTAAACGAAGAGTTTGATATTGTGGTGGACAATACCACAGAGTCTGTCAGGGTGGTAATCGAAGGTGGTTTCAACCCCCATGTGAAGCAGGTGGTATCCAATGCCGACTGGCTTAAGGCCGATTATTTGGGAACCATCAAACTGGGTGAGTTCAAAGACCCCGAAACGGGATTCTATTGGCTGAGCGGAGGCGAATACCCTCAGTTCGAGCTTTCCTATACCACATATGAATATCTGGATGAGTACGATGAGAGGGATACGGATGTGGTAATAACTACCGAGTCCGGCAATACGCTTACGCTCCATGTAACCCAGGGTGAACGGACTCTGAGAATTGACGATGAAAAGCCGAACTACTGCTTCGTCCCCACCGAACAGGGCGTCATGATGGTGTTGAACACCGGAGGCGGCATGGGCGGCCCCAAGCTGAGCGACATCAAGTCTGTAAATACGGACTTTGAAGCCGACTGGACCAAGGAAGAGGCCATCTACCTTTTCGACGGAAAAGGCCCCGAGGTGGTGAACAACATCAAGGGATATACCATCGTACCGCTTCCCTGGGCCGACATCAACGAATCACACCTTCCGGACGGAGAGGCCAAGAAGATGCTCTCTAACGGACAGTGGAAACTGGTGCTCAATTACACAGGCAACCGTTCCCTTCCGAATTTCAACTACTTTGCAATGTATAATCCTTATGTGGGCAAACTCCGCTTTTTCTATTACCTGACAGGCGACGCCAATATGAAGGATATCAACGACCATCTGTGGGCCGTAACCGTCCCCAGCGAGTGGGCTGCCGCTCTGGAACGCCCCTACGCCCTGGCTTACGACTTCACCGACCATGGCAAACTCAGCAATTACCGCAACAGCCGTTTCACATACCTGACAACGCCCTATACGGATGACGGACGCTTCGGTACATCCGGCAATATCATTCCGGAGAGCGGCTGGTGGGCCATTGACATAGATATGCCCTCCATGTTTCAGTTTGACCGTAACTCAATCGGCAAGAAAGATATCAGCCTCAGGATGCTCACCTTCAACAAGGACCACGTATCGCTCCAATCACTTGTCAAGGCCGACATCAACGGCTCTTTCAATGGAAATCTGAATCTGGATGCCCTTTGGAAGAAACCCCGTTCCGTCAGCAGTCTGGGCACCGTACTCTCCACCATAACCGGCCTGGTGTCCGATCTGGCGGCCGACGATAATTTCAGCACATACTTCTTGGAGGCGGCGAAAGATATCAAGGGGGCCGATCCCTATGCCCTGGGCCTGGCTGTGGCCAGCATCGGTTTTAAAGCCATCTCCGGAGTAATAACGGGATTGGACGAGGATGAAGAGCCCGACATCTCGAAGACCGGACAGATGGAGGGGAACATCAAACTGGACCTCAAAGGAACTATCGACACGGAAGGTTTCATCAGGGGAGACCGTCAGTCCGGTCTCAAATTCCCGACGTTTACCATTGACAAATTTGCAAAGGATGCCGGCATTGGAGAAGGCGTATGGAATCTGGAGACCGCTCCCGTTGCGTATTATACTGCTGCCAGCCTTTATTTTGAAAAAGACGAAGACAGAGCATACTATCTTGGCCCCAATGCATCTTTTTCTTCGTCAGTGGATTACTTCTTCGATCCCTCCTCGGTGCGCCTCAAACTGAATGAACGCCTTTTCCCTGCGAACCAGATTAAGGCCATGAGCATAAGGATGACGCCCGAGATCCCCGTGAAGGAAGTCAAAGCTTCCTGGCCTTCAAGAGAAGCGATGGGCATTGCCGTCAAGGTCCCCAGGGTAGATTATGCAGCAAAGACGCGGAAAATCTACCGTCTGGACGATGACGGTTATCCGGGAATCCCCATCCCGGAGAATCAGATGCCGAAAATCAGCAAACTGAGCTATGTCAACAATACCCTGATGTACTATACTAAAACGGAAGAAGAAGACCCCTTTAACCCGGATATGAACCTCAGTGGCCTGGGCGTCTCAAAACAGTTCCTGTCATGGCCGTTCTGGGTAGATTATTCAAGGCCAACCGACAAAGAAATGTACCTTCCGGAGTTGTCCGTCATCATCAGTCTCTCTATTCAATTGAATGACGGAACCCGTTGCAATTATATCAGAACTTATCCCGTCAGGTTCCAGTATGTAGAATCCTTCAACGAGTACGATAATTTGCTCAGGAAATCTGTTGAAAGGTTGGACAAGGTCCCTTACGCGAAGTTCCTATACAAGAACGACGATGCTATCGAGAAGATGATTCGGAGGGAAATAGGTTTGCGGAGCTATTGGGATTACTAAGCAGCTCCGTGAGATTATACCATTCGGAGCGGGTAAGGTTGAGGCCGCCCACTATGCCTATGCCGTCATGAACATTTGTGTAGGTGAAGTTGGGCGGCGACAGACCCAGGTTGGAGAGCATGTTGAAGTTACCCAGATACTGGGCTTTGCAGTAATTGTACAGCTCTTCGCTTAAACGGAAGAGCTCCAGCCGGAGTTCGCTCTTGCCGCCCAAGAGCAAAAATATCGGGGATTCCCCGTCCCAGTCTTTCAGGACGCTCAGGTCGTCGGGTGTGAAGTCTATACCCACACTCCCTCCGAATGCCGAACCGTCCAGCGAGTTGATGTAAAACGAGTAGCTGTCGGAGTCGAACATTTTGCCGCCAAGGAGCATCATTGACTCGCTGGTAAACATGTTCGAACTTAGTAATCCGTTGTAATACTGTACGTTGGCAAAGGCGTCAAGGTCGAGTGAATTAAGGTCTGCGGTAGTGGCAAGCTGCCCCGGGAATATGCAGGTCTCAATCACCGTCGTGTCGATTTCCAGCTCCGGAAAAGGGAAGGGGAGGGCCTTTGGGAGGGGCTTGCCTTCCTCAACATCGCCGTCGGTGTAGATAATAGGTGTGTGTGCGCTTATCGTGGTGGTCCTTACTGCAGCTTTGAGTCCGTAGTACTCACCTTTGCCGACAGGTTTGTCGAGCTTCAGGGTTACACGTACCGCTTCGGACGAGTCGGGCATTTGCACCCTTTCGAAAGTAGTTCCCATTATGCCGGGCTTTGGCGGGATTACGGTCCTGGCATGAGCCGTCTTGACACCGCTCCCGCCGAGGGCGAAGTCAATAACGTCACCGCTCTTGAGTTCCGAAGGCATCCGGGCTAAAGCGATCCTGCAGTTTCCGCCGTAATTGAACCACCCGTTCTCATCAATCTCTTCTGAAGATGGATACCGTATGTCAGCTGCCTTGCCGTTGACGTTTACCGAGAGGCTGGCGCCACTGAAATCGTACGAAACTTCTCCTTCTTTCCCGTACGCAGGCTCGGCATAAGCTATCATCATTACCGACGACTCCGGCGAGGGCAGGTACTGCACGTACATCTTGGCCTCCGATATCTTGTCGAGGTCGAAATGGATCTCGCAGGCCGGAGCGCAAAGCAGCAGGACGCACGCAATTACTGGATAGAGAAACCTTTTCATAGCCGTCAGAATTTAAATCCTACGCTCAATGTGGGTATGATGGGTACGAGTCCGTAGGCAAGGCCATAGTAATTGCCGTTGCTGTCGGTGTCGAGCATTGCGAACGATGCGTTCAGATGGTTGTACACGTTGTAGATGCTCAGATTGAAGTTCCACCGGTGCCGCTTGCGGTTGAGGATGCTGTAGTCGAGGCCCACGTCGAGCCTGTGGTAATCGGGAAGCGGGGTATTGTACGGCGACTCGAAGAGCATGGGCGAAGTGGCTCTCTCGTAGGCTATTACGTGACTCGGGAAGGTGACGCGGTTGCCGCTGTGGTAGTTCCAGTTGAAGAAGACTTTCCAATGCTTGCCCGGCTTCCAGCTTCCCACGAGGTTGATTTTGTGGCGGTTGTCGTTGCGGTCGGGGAATGCGAAAGGGTAGTATGCCATAAATGTCCGCCAGGTCCAGCTGAGGGTATAATAGGCCGACAGCTCCAACTTGGGTCCGGCATAAGTGCCTTCGAATTCCAGTCCGTACGAATGTCCGTTGCCGGGTGTGAACGACTTCTCCCAGTTAACCAGGGGCGGGTAGAAGGCATTGGCTCCGTTATATGCGAGCATGTTGTGCATAGTCTTGTACCAGCCTTCGAGGTTTATTTTGAAACGCCCCGGAGTAAAGTACAGGCCGCCGGCGATCTGGTCGGACATCATGGGTCCGGCCCCCGTGGTGGAGGGCATCCAGCTGTTGGTGGGCAGCTCTATGTACATTGCCGACACAAGATGCGCATACTGGCTCATACGGGTGTATGACAACTTGGCACAAATATCACTGTTTATGAGCCATTTGAGAGCGGCGCGCGGCTCCAGTCTCGCCCAAGTTCTCTGCCCGGTAGTAAAGAGCGAGGTGCGCACTCCGGCGTTGAGTGTAAAGTTGTAGGCAAGGAACATCTCGTCCTCGAAGTACAGCGCCGGCTCGAAGGCATCGTAGGTGCCGCCTACGGTGTCGGAGTCCTCTTGCGGCTGCATTCCGGGAAGAGCCTGGGTCTGCTTGTACTCACGGGTTGTTTTGTAATGATGATATACTGCTGTGGCGCCGAAACGCATGTGGTGAGAGTCGTTGGGATAGTAGTCGAAGTCATACTTGAATCCGGCGTCGGACACCGCGCAGATATTGTCGTCCTGCATTTTCATCTGCACCGTGCCGGCGTCGTTCTTGTTTATGAAGTCGAAACCGTAACCGACGTCCGACCCGCTGCGGCTGTAATAGCCTATTAACTTGCCGGTCAGCCTGTCGGCGTACTTGTACTGCCAGTTGGCCGACAGCGCCAGGGTGCCCCAGGTGCTGCCTATGTCCAGGTCCATATCCTGGTAGGTTTCGGTTTGATTGATTCCGGCGACGAGCTTGTCCCGGCCCCAGTAAGCGATGATGTTGCCCTTGCTGCGGGGCGAGAATATGTGGGTTATGCGGGCGTTGATATCCTGCATCGAGTAGCCGCCGCGAGCCTTGGGATTGTTATTGTTCTTATGATTGGCGTAGGCGATGGCGGGGATGGTCACCACGTCCATCCAAGAGCGCCTCAGGCCCACATTGAACGATGTTTTGTTTGCGATTATCGGCCCTTCTACTTGTATGCGCCCGTCTATCAGGCCCAGCGAGAAGTTGCCGTGATACTCGTTCATGTTGCCCTCGGAGGTCTCTACGTCCACTACCGACGAGAGCCTGCCGCCGTAACGGGCCGGGAAGCCGCTCTTGTAAAAGTCGAGGTTGTCCACCACGTCGGTGTTGAAACTCGAAAAGAGCCCTCCGAAATGGGTGATATTGTACAGAGGAACGCCGTCGAGGAGGAAGAGATTGTCGTTGCCGTCTCCTCCGTGCACGTACAGGCCGCTCATGAGCTCGTTGCCTGCCGCCACGCCCGGGAGTGTCTGCAGCTGTTTTATGATGTCGGGAGAACCGAAGAGGGCTATTCCGCTGCGGAGTTTCTCTCCGTCGATATGCATCAGGCCGGTCTGGGTGGTGTTGCGCATCTTTTCCTTGACCGCGGTCACGCGGGCGCTGTCAAGCGTGTCGCGGCGCTCCACCACCTGTGCGCAGACGCTTGCGGCCGTCAGTAAGGCGGCCGCAAACGAAAGAGCTATGTGCCTGATGATGCGCACTATTTGTTAACCTGGAAACGGGTGTTGCCCGTGGCAAAGTAATCGACGATCTGGCGGGCTGCCGCAAGGCCTGCGTTGATGTTGGCCTCGGCGGTCTGGGCTCCCATCTTCTTGGGAGTTGCGAACACACGGAGGCCGAACTTTTCTTGCAGTGCGGCGTAATTGTCAGGCATAACGTCGGTGATGTATTTAAGGTCGGGACGCTCCTCAAGGGCCTTTTCAAGCCCCTCCTCGTCAATCACTTCCTTGCGGGCGGTGTTGACCAGGGTGGCTCCCTTGGGCATACGGGAGATGAGGTCGTAGCCTATGCTTTTGATGGTTGAAGGCAGCGCCGGGATGTGGATGGAGAGGTAGTCGCTGCTCGCATAGAGTTCCTCGATCGAGTGCACGGGCTCGGCTCCGCCGGCCACGATCTGCTCGTCTTTGAGGAAGGGGTCGAGTGCACTGACGCTCATCCCGAGAGCCTTGGCCTTGGCTCCCACAAGGCGTCCCACAGCACCGAACGCCTGGACGCCCAGGCGTTTGCCGGCAATCTCGCTGCCGGTGGCGGGAGTGAATTGGGTACGGGCCATGAATATCATGAGGGCTATGGCAAGTTCGGCGACAGCGTTTGAATTCTGGCCCGGGGTGTTCATTACCACTATGCCGCGCTCGCTTGCAGCGGCAAGGTCAACATTGTCATAGCCTGCGCCGGCCCTTACTACTATTTTAAGTTTGGGGGCTGCTGCGATGACCTCTGCGGTAACCTTGTCGGAGCGGATAATCATGGCTTCGGCATCCGCCGCCGCAGCCACCAGGTCTTCCTGGGCAGGATACTTTTCGAGCAGGACAACATCGTGCCCGGCTGCGCTGAGGATATCTTTGATGCCGTTTACGGCAGCTGCCGCAAAGGGCTTCTGGGTTGCTACAAGTACTTTCATATCCCTTAAATGTGAAGTTTCTCAAATTCTTGCATGCAAGCTACCAGGGCCTCTACGTCTTCCTGGGTGCAGGCATTGTAAAGCGATGCGCGGAAGCCGCCCACGGAGCGGTGTCCCTTGATGCCTATCATGCCGCAGCTCTTTGCGAACGCGAGGAACTCATCCTGCAGCTCTTCGCGGCCCTCGGCCATTACGAAGCAGACGTTCATGATGGAACGGTCTTCCTTGTCGGCGGTACCGCGGAACAGTGAATTGCGGTCGATCTCGGCGTAGAGGGTGGCGGCCTTCTTCTCGTCGATGGCATGGATGGCGTCGATTCCGCCTATGCCCTTGAGCCACTTGAGTGTCTCGTTCATCACGAAGATGCTGAACACCGGGGGCGTGTTGAACATGGAGCCCTTGTCGATGTGGGTGCGCAGGTCAAGCATGGTGGGGATGTAGCGGCTCACGCGGCCGAGCAGGTCCTTCTTGATGATGAAGAAAGTCACGCCTGCAGGGCCGGCGTTCTTCTGGGCGCCGCCGTAAATCATGGCGTACTTGCTCACATCTACCTTGCGGCTGAGGATGTCGGAAGACATGTCGGCGATGAGGGGCACGGGGCAGTCGTAGTCGGTCTTAATCTCGGTGCCGTAGATGGTATTGTTGGTGGTAATGTGCAGATAGTCAATGTCGGTGGGAATGTCGTATCCTTTGGGGACATAGCAATAGTTGCGGTCTTTGGAGCAGGCGATTGCATAGGCCTCGCCAAGGCCCTGGGCCTCTTTGAGAGCCTTGTGGGCCCATACTCCCGTGTCGAGGTAGGCAGCCTTCTTCTCGAGGAAGTTCATGGCTACGTAGAGGAAGCCCAGGCTTGCGCCGCCTCCCAGGAATACTACTTCATAGTCGTCGGGAATATTGAGAAGCTCTTTCCACAGGGAGCGGCACTCTTCCATGGTGGCTTCCCATTCCTTGGTGCGGTGGGAGATGGAAATGAGGGATACTCCGGTACCTTTGAAATCTTTAAGAGCTTCGATTGAGCGGTCGATTGCTACCTGTGGAAGGAGGCAGGGACCAGCATTGAAAACATGAATTTTTGACATATTAAAAGTTTAATAGTGTTATAATTCTACAAATGTACAGATTGTGCCGGTTCTTTCCAAAAATTCTTCCTTCAGGGTGTCCCGGACGCGTACTTCAAGGGAGCAGGAGTTGTCGAAGTTTCGGTTGCGCTGCGGGAGGTCGAGGTCTTTGATTACTTTCATTACCTGGGGCATGCGCTCGTAGCCGAAACCGATACGGTACCAACTGCCGGCTATCTTTTCGATGACGGAGGCCTGACAGAGAGCGTCGGCGGTGGCGGTTTTATATGCGCGGATAAGCCCGGGGACCCCCAGCTTTATGCCGCCGAAGTAGCGGATTACCACTACAAGCACGTCGCTCAGGCCGGCAGAATCGATCTGACCCAGAATGGGGCGGCCGGCGCTGCCGGAGGGCTCCCCGTCGTCGTTGGCCCGCCAAATGCTTCCGGCGGGCCCTATGCGGTAGGCGTAGCAGTGATGGCGGGCGTCGTGGTATTCTTTACGGAGCGAATCTACAATGGCTTTCACCTCCTCTTCACCCTCGACGGGATAGGCTTTGGCTATGAAGCGGCTGCCAAGTTCTTTGTACAAACCCTCGGAGAGAGATGAAATACTTTTATAAATATCGCTCATTTCACTCCAAATTTAGTTATTTATTTTTATCTTCGCATACTGATTCGATGAAAAGACTATTATGGTGTATACTTACAGAGTTACCCTTGAGGGGATTAAAGGATTCTACAGAGTGTATAAAGTGAGCGGGGACAATTCTCTCTACACATTCCACAAGCGCCTTCGCGCCGACCTTGAATTCACCGTTGACCAGCCCATATTGTTCAAAGCCTTCGACGCCAAAGGCGACGTTGCCGCACGCTACGCCCTTCAGGACCTTGGCTCCGGCACCGTGGATGCCGTATCCATCGCCCAGACCGTTGCCGACGGCATAGTCAAGTTCGTCTATTTCTACGATATAGCAGCCCGCAAGAGTGTCACCATCACCCTTGAAGGAGAGGAGCGCGGCAACGTTTCCGCTCCCACCATAGTTGACACCAAGGGCCCCGTTCCCCTTGAATTCGAAAACGGCTACGTAGCCTTCGAAGACCTGCCCCAGCAGCAGCGCAAGATCCCCGGCCTCGGCCTTGTGGACGGGGACGACGACGATGAAGACGAAGACGACGAGGATCCCGAAGACGAAGACAAAGAAGAAGAGGAAATCATCTACGACGAGAAGGAATAGGCCGGGCGAAATCTGCCTTTTCACTGCCGGAGTTTGTTTTGTCATTTTTTATTCGTATCTTGGGAATATAAAATTGATAACCCAATGGTACGAGTAAAACCCTTTGCAGCTCTCAGACCTCCCAAAGATATTGTGACCGAGGTCGCTGCACCCCCTTATGATGTTCTTAATTCCGAGGAAGCCCGCCAGATGGCAGGCCCCAAGTCGCTCCTTCACATCACCAAGCCCGAGATTGACTTCGAGCCCATCGCAGGCGAGCATGAGCAGCGCACCTATGACAAGGCTGTGGAGAATTTCAAAACCTGGCAGAAGAACGGCTGGCTGGTACGTGAAGACAAAGAAAAGTATTATGTGTATGCACAGACCATGGGCGAACGCACCCAGTACGGCCTGGTGCTCTGCGCCCACACGGACGATTACGCCTCCGGCATAATCAAAAAGCACGAGCTTACCCGCAAGGACAAAGAGGACGACCGAATGATCCACGTCCGCATCCAGAATGCCAACATCGAGCCTGTATTCTTCGCTTTCAAGGACAATGCGGAACTGGGCGCCATAATTGCCGCGGCTGCGGCCGGCACTCCGGAGTACAAGTTCGTGGACGAGAATAAGTTTACCCACACTTTCTGGGTGATTGATGACGATGCGGTCAACGCCCGCATAACTGAAATCTTTTCAAATGACATCGACGCTTTCTATGTGGCTGACGGGCATCACCGCACAGCCGCCGCGGCCCGCGTGGGCGCAGAAAAGAAGGCCCAGAACCCTCATCACACCGGCAACGAAGAGTACAACTACTTTATGGCCGTGTGCTTCCCGGAGAGCCAGCTTGCCATAATCGACTATAACCGCGTGGTAAAAGACCTTAACGGCCTTGACGCCAAAGATTTCTTCAAGGCGCTGGAAGAGGATTTCGTGGTGGAATGCAAGTGCGACTGCACCAAGGATGGCGGCGAATGCAGCTGCGAGTACCCTTGCCACTGCAAATGCTCTCAAATCTACCACCCCTGCGGCCTGCATAATTTCTCTATGTACTTCGAGGGCGTATGGTACAGCCTCACCGCCAAGGAAGGCCGGTACGACGACAACGACCCTATAGGCGTGCTTGACGTCACCATCCTGAGCAATCTGGTGCTGGACAAGATACTCGGCATCAAGGACCTCCGTACCGACAAGCGCATCGACTTCGTGGGCGGCATACGCGGCCTGGGCGAGCTCGCCCGAAGGGTCGACAGCGGCGAGATGAAGGTCGCTTTCGCTCTCTATCCGGTGTCGATGCAGCAGCTGATCAACATTGCGGATACAGGCAATATCATGCCGCCCAAGACGACATGGTTCGAGCCCAAGCTCCGTTCCGGCCTCGCCATTCACACCTTAGACTAAAAACCCGATGACAGCAGATTCCGCCACCATCCACAAGACGCTCAAGGAATTCTTTGGCTACGACATGTTCAAAGGAGACCAGGAGCGTGTGATACGCCACCTCCTTGACGGAGGCGACGCCTTCGTGCTCATGCCCACTGGCGGAGGAAAGTCCCTCTGCTACCAGCTCCCGGCCATCCTTATGGATGGGACGGCTATCGTCATCTCGCCCCTCATCGCCCTGATGAAGAACCAGGTGGACCTGCTTCGCGGGTTCGAGGCGGGCACGGGAACCATAGCCCACTTCCTCAACTCTTCGCTCAGCCGCGTGCAGATTGACGAAGTGAGGGCGGATCTGCTGAACGGGAAAACCAAAATACTGTACGTGGCGCCCGAGTCGCTCACCAAAGAGGAGAACGTGGCGCTGCTGAGAGATGTTAAAATATCTTTCTATGCCGTAGATGAGGCGCATTGTATCTCCGAGTGGGGGCACGACTTCCGCCCGGAGTACCGCCGCATCCGGGCCCTGGTGGACGAGATAGGCCGCAAGCCCATAATAGCGCTTACCGCCACTGCCACGCCCAAGGTGCAGAGCGACATTCTCAAGAACCTTGGCATCCAGGGCGCCGCGGTGTTCAAGTCGTCCTTCAACCGTCCCAACCTGTATTACGAAGTGCGTGACAAGCAGGACGTTGACAGGGACATGATAAAATACATCAAACAGAATCCGGGCAAGTCCGGCATAGTTTACTGCCTGAGCCGCAAAAAGGTAGAAGAGATAGCACAACTGCTGTGTATCAACGGCATCAAGGCACGCCCTTACCACGCCGGCCTTGACGCCAAGACCAGGGCGGAGAACCAGGACGCTTTCCTCTCGGAAGAAATCAACGTCATCGTGGCCACCATCGCCTTCGGTATGGGCATCGACAAGCCGGACGTGCGCTTTGTCATCCATTACGACATCCCCAAGAGCATCGAGAGCTACTATCAGGAGACCGGCCGAGCGGGACGAGACGGCAAAGAGGGCCGCTGCATCGATTACTACAGCTACAAAGATATTCAGAAGCTGGAGAAGTTTATGCAGGGCAAGCCGGTGTCGGAGCAGGAAATCAGCCGCCAGCTCCTTGGCGAGGTGGTGGCGTACGCCGAGTCTAACCAATGCCGGCGCAAACTGCTGCTCAATTACTTCGGTGAGGATTACCTGCCGGACAACTGCGGCGCCTGCGACAACTGCGTGCATCCCAAGCCCCTCTTTGACGGGCGTGAGCAGATGTGCCTGGTGCTCAAGCTCATAGAGTCGCTGCCCGAGCATTTCAAGATAGAGCATCTGGCAGGCATACTTACCGGGGCCTCCAGCGCCATGATCAAGTCGTACAAGCACGACACCCTGCCCCTGTACGGTAAGGGTTCGGATCATTCCGAGAAGTTCTGGTGCACCGTCATCCATCAGGGGCTCATACTGCATCTGCTTGAAAAAGAGATAGAAAGCTACGGCCTCATTGCGGTAACGCCTAAGGGACGCGAGTTCCTTGCGCATCCTCACGAGCTTATGATGGTCGAGGACCGCGTGTTCACCGGCGGGGATGCTTCTGACGACGAGGACGACGAAGAGGCCCTCGCCGCCAATGCCGCCATGCGCAGCGGCGGTGCCGGAGACCCCGTTCTCCTCGCCATGCTCAAAGACCTGCGCCGGGACGTGGCTTCCAAGCGGCACCTGCAGCCGTGGATAATATTCGGTGACCCGGCCCTGGACGACATGTCTATACTGTATCCTATTACCATCGAGGAACTCAAGGGCTGTCAGGGCGTGGGCGAGGGAAAGGCGCGCAAGTTCGGCGCCGAGTTCGTGGACCTCATACGCAAGTATGTAGAAGAGAACGAGATATCCCGTCCGGACGACTTTATCGTCAAGTCTGCTCCGAGCAAGTCGGCCAATAAGATTTTCATCATCCAGAGCATCGACAAGTGCATGTCGCTCGAGGATATAGCCGCTGCCCGCGGCCTGGATATGGACGAACTGATGACCGAAATAGAGGCTATAGTCTCTACCGGCACGTCGCTTAACCTTAACTACTATATCAGGGAGAATCTCGATGAGGACATAGTTGAGGAAATCTACGACTATTTCAAGGAGGAGGCTTCTTCCGATTCGGTCGCCGACGCAGTGGCTGCGCTGGGCGACGATTACGACGAGATGGAAATCCGCCTGGTACGCATAAAGTTCTTGTGTGAGATAGCATCGTGATTCCGCAGGATACAGTATCGCTTATCCTCGACACAGCCCGGATTGAAGATGTGGTGGGGGACTTCGTGACGCTTAAGCGCCGCGGGGCCAACTATGTGGCCTGCTGTCCCTTCCACAACGAAAAGACCCCATCCTTCTACGTTTCCCCATCGAAAGGCATCTACAAGTGCTTTGGCTGCGGCAAGGCGGGCTCGGCAGTGGGTTTCGTGATGGAGCATGAGCACTGCTCGTATGTGGAGGCCCTCCGCTGGCTGGCAGCCAAGTACCATATCGATATAGTTGAAGAGGAAGAGAGCGCGGATGAGATTGCCCGCAGGCAGCGCCGCGAGAGCCTCCTTCTGGTGTCGGAATTCGCCCAGAAGTTCTATGCCTCGCAGCTGCAGACTCCTGAGGGACGTTCCGTCGGCCTTGCCTATTTCCGCAAGCGAGGCCTCGAAGATTCTACCATCGCCCGTTTCGGGCTGGGATGGGCTCCGTCGGGCAAGACCGCGCTGGTGGATGCCGCCACTGCTGCGGGCTACAAAATGGAATATCTTCTGGCCGCAGGGCTGGCCGTGCAGCACGATGACGGCAGCGTAACCGACAAATTCCGCGAGCGGGTGATGTTCCCCATCCATTCGGTCAGCGGCCGTGTGCTGGCTTTCAGCGGACGCACGCTTCACGCCGACAATCCTGCCAAGTACGTCAATTCGCCGGAGACCGAAATTTACATCAAGAGCCGCAACCTGCTGGGCATCTGGTTCGCCAAGTCCGAGATAGCGCGGAGCGGCAAATGCATCCTGGTGGAGGGCAATGTGGATATGGTTACCCTGCATCAGCTCGGAATCACCAACGTGGTGGCCTCCTGCGGCACATCTCTTACCGTGGAGCAGATACGTCTGATCCACAAGTTTACGGAGAACGCTACCATTATGTACGACGGCGACAGCGCCGGCATCCACGCAGCTCTGCGGGGGATCAATCTCTTCCTGGCCGAGGGCCTGAACGTTAAGGTGGTACTGCTGCCCGAGGGCGAGGACCCCGATTCGTTCGCCCGTAAGCACACGCTGGAGGAGATGCAGAACTATATAGCGTCCGGCGAGCGTGATTTCATAGAATTCAAGACCGACCTGCTGCTATCCGACGCCGGCTCCGACCCGCTCAAGAAGGCGGAACTTATTAACGATATTGCAGATACCATCGCTCAGATTCCGGACCCTGTCAAGCGCTCGGTTTACGTAGATACTGTGGCCTTGCGTTTCGGCATAGAGTCGTCCATCCTGTTCCAGCGTATTGCCGGAGACCGTAAGCGTATGCAGGAAGAGGCTCTGCGGCAGAGGCAGCGGGAGGAACGGTCCTATAACGATGGCTCCGAATCCAATTCCGGGGCCCAAAACATTGGGGAAAAGGGCCCCGGAACAGGATCCGGAGCCAATTGGCAGGAACCGTCTCCCGCCGGCGAAGAATACCTCGAGAACCGCATACTCGCTCCCGCCGAGCAGGACCTGCTTTATTACCTTATGACCTACGGCACAGAGTTTCTCGAATTCGAGAGCGACTCGCCGTACTATTCGGGGACTGAGGAGGACAAGCCCACCGTGGCCGATTTCATACGCGAGGCACTGGAAGCGGACGACTGCTCTTTTGCCAATGCCCCCTACAGGGCCTTGTACGATGCTTATTTCGAGCTCTACGACAAAGGCTTGCAGCAGGAAGACATACTTAAAACCATACTCAACGGCCCCGACCGGCGTCTTTCCGATCTGGCCGCCCGCTTCTCCACCCGCAAGTATCAGCTGACCGTACACGACTTCGAGGCTTCGCTCACATCTACCGCCACAGTGCTGTCGGCGGGCGTTCCCAAGGCCATACTGGTGTATGCCGAACGCAGGGTGTACAACCGTCTCGAGGAGATACGCAAGAGCCTCCGGACCATGGCTCCCGACGCCCAGATGGCGGCTCTGCAGGAAATGGTCAAGCTCCAGGCCGCCCAGAAGCGCATAAACCAAAGAATAGGAAGAGACAAAAAAGAATTAATATGACACAAAAGAAAAGAACTCTTGTAACCTGTGCCCTGCCGTATGCCAACGGCCCCGTGCACATAGGCCATCTGGCGGGCGTTTATGTGCCCGCCGACATTTACGTGCGCTATCTGCGTATGCGCGGGGAGGACGTCCTGTATGTGTGCGGCTCCGACGAGCACGGAGTGCCCATCACTATCAAAGCGCGCGAGCAGGGATGTACCCCGCAGGACATAGTTGACCGCTACCATAGCATCATCCGCGACTCTTTCAGCGGGCTGGGCATCAATTTCGATATCTACGGCCGCACATCCTCCAAGGTACACGCCGAGGGCGCCTCTGAATTCTTCCGCCGTCTCTACGACAAGGGCTGCTTTATCACCCGTGAGAGCGAGCAGTACTACGACCCGGAGGCCCGTACATTCCTTGCCGACCGTTACATCGTGGGTACCTGCCCCAAGTGCGGCAACCCCGGTGCATACGGTGACCAGTGCGAGAAATGCGGCAGCACCCTCAGCCCCGAGGAACTCATCGATCCGCATTCCAAGCTCAGCGGCGCCGCTCCCATCAAGAAAAAGACCACCCACTGGTATCTGCCTCTGCAGGACTACGAGCAGTGGCTTCGCGAGTGGATACTCGAAGGCCACAAAGAGTGGCGCACCAATGTGTACGGCCAGGTGAAGAGCTGGCTGGACGGCGGCCTGCAGCCGCGCGCCGTCACCCGCGACCTCGACTGGGGCGTACCCGTGCCCGTTGAGGGCGCGGAGGGCAAGGTGCTTTATGTATGGTTCGACGCACCCATAGGCTATATTTCCAATACCCGCGAACTGCTGCCCCAGAGCTGGGAGAAGTGGTGGAAGAGTGACGAGACCCGCCTGGTGCATTTTATCGGCAAAGACAATATCGTCTTCCACTGCATAGTGTTCCCCTCCATGCTCAAGGCATATGGTGACGGCTATATACTGCCGAAGAATGTGCCTGCCAACGAGTTCCTCAATCTCGAGGGCGACAAGATATCGACCTCTCGCGGCTGGGCCGTGTGGGCTCACGAGTTCCTGCGCGATTTCCCGGGTAAGGAAGATGTGATGCGCTACGTGCTCACTGCAAATGCTCCCCAGACGGCCGACAACGACTTCAGCTGGAAAGACTTCCAGACTCGCAACAACTCCGAGCTGGTGGCCATATTCGGCAATTTCGTGAACCGTGCCATAGTGCTCACTCACAAGTACTTCGGCGGCAAGGTCCCCGCTTGCGGCACGCTTCAGGACGTGGACAAGGAAGTTCTTGCGGCCATTCCCGCACTCAAGGCGTCGATGGAGAAGAACCTCGAGGAATACCGCTTCCGCGAGGCCCTCAAAGATGCCATGGGCATTGCCCGCGAGGGTAACAAGTACATCTCCGATACAGAGCCCTGGAAGGTGGCCAAGACCGACCTTGACCGTACGGCTACTATCCTTAACATCTGCATACAGATTTGCGCCGACCTTGCCATAGCTTTCGAGCCTTTCACTCCCTTTGCCGCCGAGAGGTTGCGTAACATGCTGGGAGTCAGCCTGAATGCCGGATTCGACCATCGCCGCGGCGAGGCTGTTACAGAGAACACTTATGCCGAAGGTGAGGGCCGTGCTCTTCATACCGGCGTGCAGCCCGCCCCCGGCTCCATAGTGCTTGACTGGGAGCTTTTGGGCCGGCCGCAGATTATTCCCGCAGGTCACGTGATAGGGGAGCCGGAGCTTCTCTTTGCCAAGATAGAAGACGACCAGATTCAGGTCCAGCTTGACCACCTCGACGCCATCCGTGCCGAGAGGGCGGCCCGCGAGAAGGCCGAGGCTGCAAAGCAGGTCGCTCCTCAGAAGGATGAATGCACATTTGAAGACTTCGAGAAGATGGATATCCGCACCGCCACGGTGCTGGAAGCCGAGCGCGTCCCCAAGACCGATAAGTTGCTGCGCCTCTCAATCGACACCGGAATCGACCGTCGCGTCATAGTGTCCGGCATCGCCGAGTTTTACGCCCCCGAAGATATGGTGGGTAAGCAGATTTGCATCCTTGCCAACCTCAAGCCCAGAGTGATACGCGGCATCGAGAGTCACGGAATGATACTGATGGCTAAGCAAGGAGACGGCACGATGCGCTTCATCACGCCGCAGGAACTTGTGAGCAATGGCGCGCAGGTGGGTTAGCATTCTGCTTTTTATTGTCGTAGCCTGGGCTCCGGAGCTCCGGGCCCAGGATGCGTACGACGAATGGAAAGGCTTATATCACCCTTATGCCTCACGGCCAGAGGGGCACTCGCGCACGCCACGGGGTTATAAGCCTTTTTATATCAGTCATATAGGTCGGCACGGCAGCCGCTCTCCTGTTAATCCGGGGTATGTGGCCAACGGCCTGGATCCGCTCCGGCGGGCCGATTCGCTTGGGCTTCTGACGCCTGAGGGCAAACGTATCCTTAGAGGGTTCGTGCAGCTTGACAGCGCGTCACAAGGCACTTACGGGCTTATCACCGAGCTTGGAGCCAGTGAGCAGAAGGGCATAGCCCTCCGTATGGTGGAGCGCTATCCGAGGGTTTTCCGCCAGAAGGGGAGAGACAGCATTGCCTGCTATTCTACGCACAAGCAGAGGGCCATTTTATCCATGACCAATTTCGGAGCCGCCCTTGCTGCAAAGGCGCCCCGTATGCATATCGGGTTTATGGCTGGTGAGAAGTATTACGATCTTATGTGCCGTGAGGAACTTGCGGCTCCAGGCCTTAAAGCCGGCTCCCGCAAGTCCGATGCCGCCATGAAGCAACAGTTTGATTATAAGGCCTTTTATTCCCGTATCTTTACTAATCCCGAGCGGGCCCGCAGTTGCTTCAAGAGCGACCGCCTCATGGCGGAGACCTGCGTCACCAACGGATCGGTGGCCAGCTATATGGGCATACAGGATATAATGCTCGGCATGACTCCCGAGGAGTTCAAGGTGGCATCGGGCATCTACAACGCCAAGCAGTTCATGCAGCACTGCGGCAGCGCCGAGCAAGGGGAGTGGCGTATGCACATAATGGATCCTCTGGTGCTTGAGTTTGTGTCACGTGCCGACGAGGCCGTCTCAGGAGGGCGCATTGCCGCCGACCTGCGCTTCAGCCACGACGTCGGTCTCATGCCGTTCTTCTCGCTCATAGGGCTGGAAGGGTACGAGAAACGGCTCCCATTCGAGGAAGTAAGCGATTGGTGGAATGCTACTTATATGATGCCTATGGCAGCTAATCTCCAGCTCATATTCTATCGCGGACGCAAAGGAGACGTAATTGTGAAGGTGCTTTTCAACGAGGGTGAGAGTTCTTTCCCCGCCCTTGGCCCCGGCCCGTTCTATCCCTGGACAGAACTCCGATCCTACCTCCTCCGCTGCGCCTCCCAAGTGCCGGATAATTAATATTTTACTACATTTGCCTGCATCTTTTTCCGTGCAGGCAGATCACATAAGTTGTTAAGTTACAGTAAGTTAAATGCCACTGAAGATATTCATTACAGCGCTGTGCTCTCTGAGCTGCGTTTTTGCAGCCGCACAGGATTGGGGCGGGCGGTATAAACTCCAGCTCCCCGAAGATGCCGAGGTCCAAGGCGACCTGTACCTTGTTCCCGTCGGGCCCGAACAGACAGAATTCCTGCTGACCGTTGTCAACAAGGCAGGGGATACGATTGTGTACGACAGTACCGACGGCCCTGTGAGCCTGAGCGACGGAAAGTTTATCTGGCGCTTCCCCGGGGGCGAATTTGACTATACCCTCACCATGGACCTCTATCCCGAGGCGGATGGCGGAATTCCGCTGGAGAATACCATCAAGGTGAGCGAGAATGTGGGCGCAGGAGCTCCTCCGTACCCTATCGACCTTAGTCCGGACGGCCTGTACCGGAGGGACCTGAGCTATTTTGTAGCTCCAAACGGTTATATGTACCATGCCGACGGCGATAAATGCGCCCTTGCAATGGGAGGTATCTACAACGGCAGGGTGGACCTCCCCTCCACCGTGGTGGGGCCCTTTGGCAAAGTGTTCAGCGTGAGCGGCATAGAGTCCGACGCCTTTGCCTATTCACATTCCCTGAGCCAGGTTACCATTGCCGATGCTGGGCAGAGAGTCGCTCCCGGAGCTCTCACTTGGACTGAAATCCCTTACGACTGGGACAAGATTGCCAAGCCCTTCTTTGCCTATCCCTGCAAGACCCGTGACCGTTTTGTGATTCCGTATTACGATGGATTCGAGTGCCCCGAGAACAAATACCCGTGGGTGATTTTTAAGCAGAATGTGGCACCGTCACAGCAGAGCGGCAATACTATAGGCAATGATTCTGCCCTCTCCGGGCGCGTTGACCAGGCTTTCGACCGCACTATGGGCGTGTATTATACGCTGCAGATACCCAAGACCGAGGTAAACAAGATGTTCCGCGGTTATGAAGCCATGGAGATAGAGGCCCTGGTTGCCGATATGGATTTTGTGGCTTTCCATACTTTCCCTGCTTTCGGCCGCTGGAAGTTCCCCGAGAAGGTGCAGAACGCCCCAAAGGCCATAGTCAACCAGATTGCTAAAAAATATGGCCGCGAGGTGATGTACAGCCGCAGGGTGGCCTGGTTGAGGGATGGATATGGTGAACTCGATTTGGTTGAGTTCCAGCACAAAAACCATCAGGCTATGGTTGTATTTGCCTGGATAAGCGGCAACGATGTAGCCGCTACTTGCAGCCTAACCACCGAAATAGAGTCCGAATTCGAAGACGCCGATGTGTGGAATGTGGATGATGACGGCACCTTCGGTATTCCCGACGTGGTGACCATAGCCAAGGACCCTGATGGAAATGTCATTATCTTCCTCGCCAAGAATGCTCCCGAGAGCATAACCTGCTTCGCCCTACGCCAGGTGGGCGACAAACTGGAGCGAATCGACTTCGACCAGTGGTACCGTTACGTGGATATACTGTAGGGCTTAAAGCTCTTTCTTGTGCAGCTTTGCGTAGAACTTTACGCTGCTCAAGATTCCGGAAAGGTCGGACTTGGTGACGTGGGTGGCCCTGATGTAACCCTCGCGCTCCACGGCGAACTCGAGCATGTTGCTCAGGAGGACCTTCCTGCGGGTGATTGTTATTGTCTCGAGCTTGTCATTCGGGACTGCGGCGGCGAAGCAGGCTTCCATCTGCGTCTTGGTGCCTGCAGGCTCCTTGTACATATCCTTGAGTTTGCCAAGCGTTTCTATCGCTTCGGTAAGATTTGAGCCCAGGGGGATGAAAAGCTTGAACAGAGGGTCGAAGTTAATCTGTACGATTTCGTCTCCAATTCCCAATGTGCCTACATTCAGGAAATACGTCCTCTCCCCATTGATCGGTACGGAAAACACGTCCAACATGCCGTCGTTGCTTTCTATCGAGGCGATTTCTTTGAGTTCTGTGAGTTGGGCGCTCTGTGCGAACAGTCCGGCGGACAGGGTCGCGAAGACAATCAGGGTTAAGATTCTTTTCATAAGTTCTTTTTTTGAGTTCGGGCAAAAATAATAATAATCTTAAAAATTCAGCTGCTCGCCGCGGTAGAAGTCGAGGAGTTTTGTCTGGTAGAGGCACTGGTAACGGGCCTGGATGTGCTCCGATTCGGCACGCAGCCAGGAGTTGCGGGCGTCGTTGTAGTCGGCTATGCCGGCCTTGCCCACCTTGTATTTCTCTTCCGTGAGTTCGTAATGCTCGCGGGCGCTTTGGGCGCTCTGACGGCTGCCAGTGTAGCGTGCCTGGGCGTTGACGGCGCTGTAGTATGCCTGCTGTATCTCCTTGTAGAGCGACTTCTTGACGTTCTCGAGGTTGAGCTGCTGGCCGCGATAGTTGATCTCGGCGTTGCGCACCTGGTTCCTTACCGCGAAGCGCTGGAAGATGGGTATCGACAGATTGAGCCCTATGTACTGGCTGAAATTGTTCTTAAGCTGCTCTCCGAAGCTCAGGGACGGCATCTTGGAGTTGGTGTAGTAGTTGGTGCCGAGTCCGCCGTTCAATGACATGGATGGGAGGTATCCTCCTTTAGCCCTGTTGATATTCACTTTGGCCGATTCTACTCCCAGCCGTGCCGATTCAACCGCCGGCTTAATCTCTACCGCCTGGGCGAAGATGGCCTCGGGGCGCATCAGCAGCGTCTCGTCGACGTTGCCGACTTCGGGCGTAACTATGGCAAAGCCTTCGGGCGATTGAAGCTCCAGCAGCTGTGAAAGCTCGAGGATGGATATCTTCAGGTTTCCCTCGGCCTGTATCTCGCTCTGGGTGCTCTGGGCAAGGGTGGCCTGCTGGGCGGAAACCTCCGCTGCGCTGACCTTACCGGCATTGAGCCTTTCTTTTACCTGCTCCAGCAGTTCTGCGTCATGCTCGCGCTGCTGCCTCGCCACCTTAAGGAGCTCCTGGTTGTAAAGGATCTGGACGTATGCTTGCGCTACTGCAACCCTTATGTCGTCGCGGGCCTTTTCGAGCTCGGCCGTAGCCGCTTCGAGGTTGAGCTTGCTGATTTTGATTCCGTTGTTGATGTCGAAACCCTGGAAGATGGGAATATCGCTCCCAAGGCTGAACGAGGTGGAAGTGGTGTTGGAGTTGGAGTAGGTGTTGTCGGCAGTCAGACCGCGGCCGAACGACAGGTTCTCCGAGGCTCCTCCGCTCAATGAGGGAAGGCGCCTGTTCTGTGCGGTGTTGAGTTCCACCTCACGCTGCTCGACGCCCAGACTGCTTTGCTGCACGCTCAGATTGTGTTCCAGTGCGTAGTCGATGCATTTTTTCAGGCTCCAGGGGCCGCTCTGAGCGCCGGCCGCAAAGCAGCAGCCGGCTAGAGCCAGACATATAACTATCTTTCTCATTTCTTCATCTTGTCAAAGTTGATGATACGGGTTCCCCTCACGATGTCCCCCTCTTTGAGGCCGCTCTTGACCTCTATGATAAGTCCGTCGCTAAGGCCGGTGGTAATGGGCACGCGGGTATAGCCTTCGTCGCCCTTGAGGTACACGAAAGTGCTGTCGGAGCGGAACTCCAGGGCGCTCTCGGGGATGGTAAGCACGCTGTCGGCGTGCTCCAGCACAATCTCGGCATTGGCACTGTAGCCGGAGCGAATCTTGTGCTCGCCTTCGGAGCGGACTGCCGCCTTGATTTCGAACTGGTTAGCACCGTTGTTCTCGACCGCCTTGGGAGAAATATACTCCAGGGCGGCCTCTGCGCTATAGTCGGGCAGGGCGCCTATGCTGATGTGGATGGGCATTCCTTCCACCAGCGATCCGACTTCGGTCTCATCGATGTTGCCGTCGAAGATAAGGTCGGACATATCGGCCACGGTGGCTACGGTGGTACCGTCGTTCATGGTGTTGGCCTGGATGACCGAGTTACCTACCTTGACGGGAATGTCGAGTATCAGTCCGGTGATGGTCGAGCGCACAAGGGTGGAGCTTCCTGTGGTGTTGCGTGACGATACGCCGTCGCGTATAACCTCCAGCGACTCCTGTGCGGCTGCATGCTCTTCTTTGGCCTGATTGTAGGCCTGGAGTACCTGGTCGAACTCTTCGTCGCTCACCAAGTGCTTGTCGTACAGAGTCTTCTCGCGCTCGTAGTTGGTCTTGGCCTGCTTGAGGTTGATCTCGGCAAGGCGCACGCGGCTCTGTGCGGAGCTGAGTGAATTCATATCGGGGATTACCCGCAGTTTGGCAATCACCTCTCCTTCCTTCACCATTTGTCCGGCTTCTTTGCGGAGCTCGGAGATGATGCCGTTGATCTGGGGCTTGATGTTGACCTCGTTGCGCGGCTCTATCTTGCCGGTCACCACTGTGGTGCGGCTGATGTTTCCGTAGCGGGTCTCATGCTCTTGGTAGAGTTCCTTCTGGGGCCTGGAATTCTTGAACAGGAACACGAAAGTTCCGACGAGAATGATCGCTATGAGCGCGAAGATGATGTACTTTAGTACCTTTTTCATATCGAGTGCTTTTGTTATTCGTCTCTCATTGCATCCACCGGTTTAATGGCCATCGCCCTGGATGCGGGGGCGAGTCCTGCTGCGACTCCGAGGGCGCTCAGCAGCACCGCGGCTGCCACCGCCACCCAGAATCCTATCTGGAAGTCGACCGGAGATGCATCCGGGCGGCTGTTGACTATCTTTTCGAGCAGCCTTAAGAGCTGCACGGCGAACACGATTCCGAACGATCCCGCCACCAGGGTGAGCGATATGCTCTCCATGATAATCTGGCTGAGAATGTCCTTGGGAGTGGCTCCGATGGCGCGCCTGATGCCTATCTCGGTGGTGCGTTCCTTGACCGTCACCATCATTATGTTGCTGACTCCAATGATGCCCGCCAGTATGGTGCCCAGGCCCACCAGCCAGATAAGGAAGTTGACGCCTGTGAACAGATTGTCGATGAGCGAGAACATCTGCTCGGTATTGACCACGAACAGGGCCTGCTTGTCGGCAGCTTCCCAGTTATGCTCGCGGGCGAGTATCTGCCTCATCCTGTCCTCCAGGCTGCTCATGCGTATGCCTTGGTGCGCGGTCACGCACAACAGGTCGATCTGATTGCCCCGGTGGTAAATCTTCTGGGCTATGGGCAGGGGGATGCTCACGGTCTCGTCGGCGCTGCCGTTGATGCTCATGTTTCCGGCGCTTACGTCCACTCCTATCACCTGGTAATACACTGGCCCTACCTTGATGAAGCTGCCACAGGGGTCTCCTCCGGTGGGGAAGAGGCTGTTGTAGATGCGCTTGCCGATTACGCATACCTTGCGTTCCTGCAGCACATCGGATTCGTTGATGTAGCGGCCGTACTTTATGCGGGGCTCCTCAATCTTGCAATAGTCGGCGTATATGCCTTTGACGTTGGCATTTACGGTATTTGAGCCGTTGACGGCCTCTTGTCCCCAGTTGGATACGATGGGGGTGACGGTCTCCAGCTCCGGCACCATACGCTTGAGGCGCTCCACGTCGGTATATGTCATATTCCAGCTGCGTCCTTTCTTCAGGCCTTTATAAGGCAGGGAGGTGCGGTTGGCGAACATTATGGCGGTGTTGGTGGCGAAGCCCTCGAAGTTGGATGATATGAGCTGTTTGAGCCCCTGTCCGCCGCCCACGAGGAACAGCAGCATGAATATGCCCCAGAAGACCCCGAAGCCTGTGAGTATGCTTCGGCTGCGGTTGCGCACCAGGGAGTTGGCTATCTCGCGGAATGTGTCGATATCTAGTCTCATTCTGCCCTAAGTGCTTCTATAGGTCTGACTTGGAATGCCCTGCGCGCAGGGAAGAATCCGGCAAGTGTGCCGGCTACTATCAGTACGAGCGTCGCCTCCAGGGCAACGTCTAGCCCCACGCCGGGGTTGACAAGCATAGCTATCTGCTCGTCCATTACGGTAATCGTAGATTGCCCCAGCGTCTTGTCCAGCAGGGTACAGGTTAGCATGCCCAGCAGCATCCCCAGGTATCCGAAGAACGCCGTTATGCTCACGCTCTCGGCCAGGATGAGCTTGGTTATGTCCCACGGGGTGGCCCCGATAGCTTTGCGTATGCCGAATTCGTGCGTGCGTTCCTTGACGGTGATTAGCATGATGTTGCTTACGCCGACGATACCTCCCAGTAGGGTGAAGATGCCGATGATCCACAGTGCTGTCTGGAGAATGTTGCGCCCCTGGTTCATCTGAACGTCCTGGTGCGCACGGTTCCATACCCAAATCGCCCTTTCGTCGTCGGGAGATGCACGGTGGCGCAGGTTGATGGCGCTCTTGTATTGCTTCTCGAAGGCCTCGTTGGCCTTTTCGGTCGTGAGGCCCTTGGTGGTAAAACTGATGGTGCCTACTTCTTCGCCTTTGCCGTAAACGGTTTTGACGGTGGTGAAGGGGGCGTAGAGCTGGTTGTTGCCCCTCATGCGGTCCGACTTGGTGATGCCCACCACTTTATATGCGAGGTTGCCGACGTTGATGTATTGACCTATCAGTGTTTCGGTGCCGGTTCCTCTCTTGAGCAGGTTTTCGGCCGCGCTTTCGGGCATTACCACCACTTTACGGAGCCCTTTTATGTCGGCCTGGTTGATGAAGCGGCCGTAGCGCACTTCGATCTTCTCCATGTCCTGTATGGTGGGGAAGCATCCTTCTATGGAAGCGCTGAACGACTTGTCTTTGAGGCTCACGGTGGCGGAAGTGCTTACGCTGGCGGTAACTTTATCGACGTTCTGCTCGAAGAGTTCTCCGGCGGTTATGGTGATGTCGCCCTCGTCGAGGCGTATGCGGCGGCCCGCTTTAAGGCCGTCGTAAGGCATTGAGGTCCAGCCGCCTCCGACTTCCACGCTGTTGGTTGCGAAGCCCTCGCTGCCCCTCATGAACGAGTTCATCAGTCCGTTGCCGGCGCCCAGCAGAACTATGAGCATAAAGATGCCCCACGACACCGCGAAGCCGGTGAGGGCCGTCCGCAATTTATTGCGGCGTATGCTTTCCCATATTTCTGTAAAGATGTCTCTCATTTCATTATGGTGGAGGTGCCGAATACAGATGCTTTGTGCAGGCGGTTGTCTTCGATCCGGCCTATTATACCGTCTTTGATGTGGACTATTTTATCGGTGCAGTTGGCCACGCCGCTCTCGTGGGTGACTACTATGATGGTCACGCCTTCCTCGCGGTTGAGCTGTCCGAGGAGCTGCATCACCTCTTCGGAGGTCTTGGAGTCGAGGGCTCCTGTGGGTTCGTCGGCGAGGATTATTTTGGGATTGGTGATGAGTGCGCGGGCGATGGCTACTCTCTGCTTTTGGCCGCCGGACATTTCGTTGGGGTAGTGGGAGGCCCAGTCGGCGAGGCCGAGGCGGTCGAGGTATTGCATGGCCATTTGGTGGCGTTTCTGGCGGCTGACTCCCTGGTAGAAGAGGGGGAGTTCGACGTTCTCGACAGCGGTTTTGAAGCCTATCAGGTTGAACGACTGGAAAATGAAACCGATCATGGAGTTGCGGTAGGCGGCGGCTTGCTTTTCGCTAAGGCCTTTGATGAGGCGGCCGTCGATGTAGTATTCGCCGGTGTCGTAGTTGTCGAGTATGCCCAGTATGTTGAGGAGGGTGGATTTGCCTGATCCGGAGGCTCCCATGATGGATACGAACTCGCCTTTGTCGATGCTCAGGTTGATACCTTTGAGTACGTGCAGCGGCTGCCCGTTATTGTAAGTCTTGTTGACGTCTCTGAGTTCGATTAGCATAGCCCCTTTTTACTACAACAATTGCGCCAGTAGTTCTGGCTTTTGTTGATTATTGATATTCGTTATATTTTCTGCAAATATAATAATTAAATATTGAAAAACAATAAATATTTTAGTTTTTTTTTTGCTTTTGTTTTTTTGCCCTTCGCCAGTGTATCCGTGACGTTCTCCTTCTTGAGGGCCTTATCGAAGGAGGCTTTTATGCTTCTGCCCGGTGCTTTCTGCCTACCCGGTGCCGTTCTTGCCACGGCTAAACTCCAAAAGCTCGTTAATCATTGCATCTTCAGTGTATTAGTTTATTAGTACACTGCAAAGGTATGACAAAAATTTATATTTCCAAATACTTTTGACTTTTTTTCGCTGATTCCAGTCCTTCCCGCTGCCGTCTCCCGCCCGCCGCCGCATCCCGCCGGCTCCCCTCCTTCCCGTGAGCAAAACAGCCCTTCCTGCCCCCGGGACCGGCTTGCTGCGGCCTCTCGTGTGCAAAACGGCTTTTCCTGCCCCCGGGAGCGGATCACGGACGTTTTGTCGGCAGTCTGCCAGCAACGGGCGGGACTCCGTTCGCTGCGCTCACTCCGGCCCCTCCCAACGTCTACGGCGTCCCCGCTGTGCGGGAACTTGTATCCGTCGGGCCCCTCCCCCTGCCCGTGTCCGGGGGTGGACACGCCCGCCCGCCGCCGCATCCCTCCGGCTCCCGCTCCCCCCGTGTGCAAAACAGCCCTTACTGCCCCCGAGACTGGTCTGTTGGGGGCCTCCCGTGTGTAAAACAGCCCATCATGCCCCCGGCGCAGGCCCGCTGCGGCCTCCCGTGTGCAAAACAGCCCTTTCTGCACACGGCTCAGGTCCGCCTCCGCCTACCCATATGCAAAATGGCCCTTCCTGCACCCAGGACAGGCCAACTGGGGCAGGAAGGCGAGGCAGAGTGTGTGACCGGAAAGAAAGATAAGCGTGTCCAGCAGCAAAACTAAATCTCTGATTATGTGGATATTAGGTATTTCAGGGTGCCTGCATACTGGACACCCTGAATCGATTAAATCGCTGTTGGTAAATACTTTAGCTTTATGGCCACAACGATGAACGCACGTGTTAAGGGAGATGGAGTGTCGTCAGGAGGTGGCGGCGCTGTTTTGGAGCCGTAAGCACCCTCGCTTGTAGAGGGAGGGGCCCGCCGCGTAGCGGTGGGAGGGCGAAGGCCGGCGGCCCGAGGGCGGAAAGGCAGCCCGCCACCGACTGACGACAGCGGACGGCTGCTGCGGGCCCGGAAAAGACGAAAACTGTCTCAGAGAGCCTCAAAAGAGCGCATGCGGGCCCGAAAAAGGCGAAAACTGTCCCGGAGGGCCTCTGAAAGCTGCTGGCGGGCCCGAAAAGGACGATAATTGTCCCGGGGAGCTTCGAAAGAGCTCGTGCGGGCCCGGAAAAGACGAAAGCTGTCCCGGATGTGGGCATCAGAGGGCCGCTGAGGAGGAGGGCCACTTCCTGACAGGCCGCTGACTTTTGGGGCACAAAAAAGGTGGCCGGGGCGCCGGTCACCTTTAGAAGTTCAGAGTGTTGATGCTTAGATCCTGTCACGAATCAGGAAATAATACACCAGCAGGCCGATCCAGCTGAATGCAAGCACTGCGATAGCGAGAACGATTTTCCAAAGAAGGTTGAGTTTGGGCTTCTTGAAAATGTCGATTACGCACCAGATGGCGGCAATCAAACCTACGATGTAAACGATTTTTGCAATCATGACTGTATTAATTAAAATAGTGTTGGTTCTTCAAACAGCAGTTCGATTGGTTCGTCTTCGGTCTCCGGAATCCTTATCTCGGCTCCGGGTTTGATGGCGGGAGACTGTTTCTTGGATGCTTTGGCACCGGCTCTCTTTGTGGAAGAGGCCTTTTTCTTGGGCGCCGAAGGCTCGGGCATGCTGGGAAGTTGCTGCATGATAATGGTTTCTTCCTCAACGGGCTCCGGCTCAACCGCAGCGGTTTTGGGGCTTTCGGCGATATCAACCGTTTCTGCCTCAGGCGCTTCAGCCTCCCCAGCTTCAGCAGTCTCAACCTCGGGCTCTTCAGCCTCTGCAGCCTCTGCAGTCTCGACACCGGGAGTTTCAACCTCCGCCGTCTCCACTTCGGGGGCTTCGACCTCCGCAGACTCTACGTCCGTTACCTCTGCCTCGTCATCTTCAGGCAGGTGCAGGGGCTCGCCGAAGCGGACACTCTTGACCTCGCCCCTCTCCACAACTTTCTTGCCCTTTGCGCCGTAACCCTTCTTGCCGATCCACTGCTCGGCGTCAATAAGCTCCGGAGCTTTGTCGGAGAGTTTCCAAACCACCTCATAGCGGGGGTGCTTGTCGTCGGTGAGGGCGACCAAATATGATTTACTGCCTTCGGCAATGAAACTCAGGGGGGTATTGTCGCTTACCACGAACGAGAACCTCTTGACGTAGAACGATTTGACTCCTGCGTCCCAATAGAGGGCCGTAAATGTCTTGTCGGGGTCGAACTTTTCTATGCGGAGCACGTCGCCCTGGTAGCGGTTCACAAGGTCGAACGAAGTGGTGTAGAAGGTGCCGTTCTTGAACACGGCGAGCACTTTGTCGTTCTCGCTGAACTCGCCCAGATACAGGCCGTGACCCTCGTCGTTGAGCTTCTGGATATCGGTATCGTACCAGATTTGCTTGCCGGCTATGGTGCTGACTCCCTTGCTCTTGAGGCTCACGTTGCGGATGACGTTCTTGCTCACCAGGTTGCCACGGGCGGTCTTGCTCTTGATGCCCAGGGTGGAGAAATCGTACTCGAACGAAGTCTTCTTGAGCTTGGGCTTGGGACGCAGCAGCACCCGCACCGTCTCGGCCTCGCCGTTGTGATTGGCGGTGAACCATATGATCTGCGACCCTTCCAGGCCCGTGGTGATGTCGTATTCTTTGTCGCGGGTGACCGAGGTCACGGCGAAGCGCTTTGCGTAATAGATCGAAGTCTTGCCCTCGCGGTAGATGACGTTGTAGATGGTGCGGCTGTCTCCGCGGTTGAACACGCCCACGTAGAGCAGGTCTTTGCCGAAGAATGCCTTGTCGCTGACCTTGGTGACTATGTACTTGCCGTCGCGGCGAATGACTATTATTTCCGACAGGTCGGAGCAGTCGCAGATGAACTCTCCGCCGTCGTCCCTCTTGAGCCCGATACCTACGAAGCCCTCGGCGAGATTGGCGCTGAGCTTGGCGTTGTTGTTAACAACGCGGGTGGCGGTAATGGTCTCAAAGTCGGTGAGTTCGGTGCGGCGGGGATAGTCTTTGCCGTACTTCTTTTTGAGTCCCTTGAACCAGTCGATGGTAAAGCGGTCGATGTGGGCGATGCTGTCGCGCACCTTGGACATCTCTTCTTCCACGCCCTTAATGTGCTCCTCGACGGCCTTCACGTCGAACTTCGAGATTTTGCGCACGGGCTTGTCCACCAGACGGTCGATGTCTTCCATAACCACAGGACGCCGGAGCGAAGGTTCGTAGGTCTTCATCACCTCCAGGGTCTCCTGTTTCTGCTCCTCCCAGCTGGACTGGTCTTTTTCGAGTATCTTGTATATGCGGTTTTCGAAGTAAATCTTTTCCAGCGAACTGTAGTGCCAGTCTTTCTCGAGTTCTTCGAGGCGGATTCCGAGCTGCTGAAGCAGGATTTCCCGGGTGTGAAGGGTGCTGTAGCGCAGGATTTCGCTCACCGAGAGGAACTGGGGCTTGTTGTCGACGATAACGCAGGCGTTGGGCGCCAGGTTGCACTCGCAGTCGGTGAAAGCGTAGAGCGCATCGATGGTCTTGTCCGGTGATACGTCTCCGGGAAGATGTATGAGGATTTCCACCTTGTCGGTGGTCATGTCCACAATCTTCTTGATCTTGATCTTGCCCTTCTCCTTGGCCTTGAGTATCGACTCGATAAGGTCTTTGGTGTATTTACCGTAGGGAATCTCGGTGATGGCGATGGTGCTCTTGTCGATTTTCTCGATCTTGGCCCTCACCTTCACACGGCCGCCCCGCTGTCCGTCCATGTACTTGGAGCAGTCGGCCGAACCTCCGGTGGGGAAGTCGGGGTAGAGCGCGAAACTCTTGCCCTCGAGTATGGCTATGGATGCGTCGATGAGCTCGTTGAAGTTGTGGGGCAGGATCTTGGAGGCAAGGCCCACGCCGATGCCGTCGGTGCCCTGTGCAAGCAGAAGAGGGAAGCGTACGGGAAGTTCCGTCGGCTCGTCGTTGCGGCCGTCGTAGGACTTCATGGTGCGGGTGACCTTGGGGTCGAAGAGCACTTCCTTGGCAAACTTGCTCAGGCGGGCCTCGATGTATCGGGGAGCGGCGTTGGAGTCACCCGTGAGGATGTTTCCCCAGTTTCCCTGGCAGTCGACGGTGAAGCCTTTCTGCCCCAGGGTAACGAGGGCGCCAAGGATGGACTGGTCGCCGTGCGGATGAAACTGCATGGCCTGGCCCACAATGTTTGCCACCTTGGTGTAGGAGCCGTCGTCCATGCGGTACATGGCGTGCAGGACGCGGCGCTGGACGGGTTTGAGACCGTCGGCAATGTGGGGGACAGCACGGTGCAGGATTACGTACGAGGCGTAATCGAGATACCAGTCCTTGAACATTCCGGAGAGCTTGAACTTACGCGAATCGCTCTCCAGGAGACGGTCGTATTTGCCGCTGGACTCAGCATCCTCGGACACCTCGATGTCGTCGTCCTCGATGATTTCTTCTGTTACCTTATTCTCGTCTTCCATCTGTCAATCTTCGTAGCCGAAGCGGCGTAATTCTCGTTTGTTCTCCCTCCAGTCGGGATCGACTTTAACAAAAATGGACAGGAAAACTTTTTTCTGGAAGAAGTCTTCCATGTCGATTCGGGCCTGGGTGCCCACTTTCTTGAGCGCGGCGCCCTTCTTGCCTATGATGATGCCTTTCTGCGACTCGCGCATCACGTAAATCACGGCATCGATATCGTAGCGCTCCTCTCCCTCGCGGAAGGCCTCTATGCCCACCTCGCAGCTATAAGGAATCTCCTCCTGATAGTTGAGGAAAATTTTCTCCCTTATAATTTCCGAGGCGAAGAAGCGCAGATTCTTGTCCGTAAAGGCGTCTTTATCAAACCAGGGCGGGCATACGGGGAGCTTTTCAATCACCGCATCAAGTATGCTGTCGAGGTTGAAGCGCTCCTGTGCGCTTGCGGGGATTATCTGTGCGGAGGGGAGCTGTTCCTTCCACCAGGCGGAAAGAGAAAGCACCTTCTCCTGCGTGCTGATATCTATTTTGTTGATGACCACGATTACTGGGCATTCGATGCGCCGGAGTTTGCTCACGTACTCCTCGTTCTTGTCAGGAGTTTCGACGGTGTCGGTGACATAAAGGATTATGTCGGCGTCGCCGAGGGCTCCATCAACAAAGTTCATCATGTTCTGCTGGAGCCTGTAGTTCGGCCTCAGGATACCGGGAGTATCGGAGTAAACAATCTGCCAGTCATCGCCGTTCACGATGCCCATAATGCGGTGACGGGTGGTCTGGGCCTTGGCGGTGACAATGGAGAGCTTCTCGCCCACCAGCGCGTTCATCAGCGTAGATTTACCTACATTGGGGTTGCCGATGATGTTGACGAATCCAGAACGGTGGTCCATTATACGTAGGCCCCCATTTTGAGCATATTCACTTCACTCTCCGACAGATAGCGCCAGGCGCCCTTCTTGAGCCCCTTCTTGGTGAGGCCGGCGAAGTAAACTCTGTCAAGAGCTTTTACGGTGTAGCCGAGCGACTCGAAGATGCGGCGTACGATGCGGTTCTTGCCGGAATGGATTTCGATCCCGAGCTTGCTGTGGTCGCGCTCGTCAACGTATTCCAGTTCGTCCGCCTGCACGAAGCCGTCCCCGAGGGTGATGCCCTGTACTATCTTGTCAAAGTCTTCCTGGCTCAGACTGCGGTCCAGGGAGACCTGGTAAATCTTCTTCTTGTCGTATGAAGGATGGGTAAGGCGCTCGGCAATCTCGCCGTCGTTGGTGAACATCAGCACGCCGGTAGTGGCCTTGTCCAGGCGACCTACGGGGTAAACCCTTGTGGGGCAGTTCTTTATGAGATCCATGACAGTCTTGTCGGCGTGAGGATCGGAGGCAGAAGTAACATAGCCCTTGGGCTTGTTCATCACCAGGTAAACCTTGCTCTCGCCCCTAAGACGCTCGCCGTTGAAGCGCACATCGTCGTCGAATATGTTGACCTTGGTGCCGAGTTCGGTCACCACCTCTCCGTTAACCGTTACGCATCCGGCCTCGATGAATGTATCGGCCTCGCGGCGTGAACATACACCGGAATTGGCCATGAAACGGTTGAGGCGGATCTCGTTCTTTACCACCTCGGGCTCATATGCGGGGCCGTCGTAAGGCTGGTCCACGCGGGGCCTGCGGTTGATCATTCGCTTGATACCCTCGTTCGCTGCGGGGCTGGGGCCGCGCTTGCCGCCTTTACGGGGCTTTGCGGGACGCTCGCCGTAAGGCCTCTGGGGGCGGTCGCCGTAGGGTTTGCCCTCGCCGAAGGAGCGGCGTTCACCGTACGGCTTGCTCTCGCCGTAAGGCTTATTCTCGCCGTAAGGCCTGCCCTCGCCGTAAGCTCTATGCTCGCCATAGGGCCTTTGGGGACGCTCTCCGTAAGGCCTTTGCGGACGCTCGCCATAGGGCCTTTGAGGGCGGTCACCATAGGTTTTGTGCTCGCCGTAAGGTTTGCGCTCACCATAGGGCTTGCCGTAGGGTTTGTGGTCGGAGAAACTGCGCCTCTCGCCGTAAGGGCGGGGGCTGCTCTCGGAAGAGAAATCTACTTTTTCGGTACGCACTGCACCTGCAGCTGTTTTCCGTGGTCTAAGTTTTCGGCCGTCTTTAGAAAAACCATCCATCATTTTAGGTTGAAAATATAGGTTATTGTGCCCTCTTGTAAAGCCGGGGCACTGGAGCTCATATTGAAGCCTGTTTCGAGCGCTGCGTTACGCGCCGCTGTCCACAAGGCCCTGTCGGTCACGGTGGTGCCGTCCGCTCCGGGAACGGCTTTCTGGACCTTTCCGTATTGGTCTACCCAAATCTTGACCACCACTTTGCCGCTTTCCTGCGAGGTGTAAACGGGCTTCTTGAGGCCGGCCTTGTCGACGGTGCGGCCCTCCAGGTGGGCGTTGGGCTTGCCCTCGGTGTTGCCTGTCTTGACATTGCCGGTAGGCTGGCCGGGCTTGAAGGTTGTCCCGGGCTCGGAAGCGCCGTGCTGCGCCGTGAGCGTGGTGTCTTTCTTGCCCATGCCGGGGAATGTGGCCCTGGGGTCGAGCTTGGGCTCCTCGTCGCGTTTGGGCTCGGTTACCTCCACGTCTCCGTGCGGATCGGGCTTGGTGGCGGGAGTCAGGTTGGGCTTCTTGCTCACATTGGGCGACTCGCTGCGCTGGACCAGTTCCACTTTCTCGTCGGGATTGACATCCTCGCCCCTCGGGTCTCGCCCTTCATTCTGCTTAACCTCCACCTGTTCTTCTTCAAAATCTAGCAGGAAAGTGTTTTCTACAGGCGGCGGATAGAGATACTTTATGCCCGTGAACGACACCAGCAGGGCGGCGCTGACGTGAACGGCCAGCGTCATTATGATGCCGGTCATTACTGCATTGCGCTGCCTTTCGCCTCGCTCTCGGAGATACTGTTTCATTCGGGTTGTGTGGCCAGGATTACTTTATAGTGATTGCGTTTGGCGATATTCATCACCTGCACGATTTCCTTGATGGGGACGCTCTCGTCGGAGTAGATGGAGAAGGTGGGGTCCTCCTCGGTCTGGAGAAGTTCCACCAGACCGTCCTCTACCTGCTCCAGGGGGACGGGAGTCTCGTTTCCGTTGATGTGGAAGGTGTACTGATCCTCACCCCAGTCCTTGATGGAGACGCTCACGGTGGCTTTTGCGCCCACCTGCCCGGTGCTCTTGGGAAGCAAGAGCTTGAGGGCGTTGGGATTCACCAGCGTGGAAGTCACCAGGAAGAATATGAGCAGGAGGAACACAATGTCGGTCATACTCGACATCGACATGTTCGGGTCTGCCTTGGTGATACGCTTGAGTGCCATTATTCCTCTTCTTTAACGCCCTGCGGATCTTCCAGCAGGTCCATGAACTCTATGGTGCTGCTCTCCATCTGGAATACCACGTTGGACACCTTGGAGGTGAGCCAGTTGTATCCGAAGTAAGCGATGATACCTACGATAAGACCACCCACGGTGGTGATCATGGCGGTGTAGATACCGCTCGACAGGAGGGTGATATCGATGTTGTTGCCGGCCTGCGACATGTTGAAGAAGGCCTGCACCATACCCATCACGGTGCCGAGGAATCCGATCATGGGAGCGCCGCCGGCGATCATTGCCAGATAGGGGAGACCCTTCTCGAGACGGGCCACCTCGACGTTACCCACGTTTTCGATAGCGGTCTGTATGTCCCCGAGGGGCTTGCCCATGCGCTCGATACCGCTCTCGACCATACGGGCGACGGGAGTGTCGAACTTGGAGCAAAGGGTCTTGGCGGACTTGATTTTACCGTCGTGGATGTAATCCTTGATGTCCATCATGAAGTCCTTATCGATTTTGGAAGCCTGGCGAATCATCCACCATTTCTTGCCAAAAATGTAAATGGCCACCAGCGAAAGGGCCAGCAGCACAATCATAAGCCAGCCGCCCTTGACGGCCATGTCGATAAGGGAGAAGGACATTTCCTGCTGCACCGGAGCGGCCTGTACCGCGTCTACGATGTCGGCCTGAAGAAGATAGTTTAGCATATCAATAGAATCTTTAACTTACAAATATAAATAAAAAAGCCAAAAACAATGATACTGGCAGGTGAAAAATGGGTTGCGCTATATCACCGTTATACTGCCGGAGGGGATCCAGCCCTGGCGGCCGTCGGCAAGCTCGATGTTCTGCCAGTCACCGACGGTCTCGAGGGTTTTGACCTTGGTGCCCTCGTGGAGCACGAACAGGCTAACTCCGCTGCCCGGGGAACTCTTGACCTCCGAGACTGCTGCGGTAACTATGGCGCTCTGGTGACTGAGTCCCTCGCTGCGCTGCCAGAAGGCAAACCAGAGGCACATCAGGCAAAGAAGCAGCGCCACCAGGCCGCTGAAGAAGCCCGCTTTACGCGCTGCGCCACTGCCAAGCAGGAACAGCAGCAGGCACGCCAAAACCGCTCCCAGAAGCACCAGGGTCAATACTGCCCAGGCATTTGAAGGCAGCAGCCAGCAGAGTTTACGCGTCCAGCTCTTAAGGAAGAACTCCGGAATATCCTCAATGCGGTCCTGAATCTGCGTGCGGACAAAAGCAAGATTCACCCTTGCGTCCTCATAGGAAGGATCTACCTTAAGCGCCCTTTCGTACCACAGAATTGCGTGTGCCACATCGCCCCCCTTATAGAAGGCGTTGCCTATGTTGTAATACAGCGATGCGCTCTCCTGACCGGCCTGGGCAATCTGCATCCAGGAGTCGGCGGCATCTTGCCAGCGGGACTCGCTGTAAGCAGTCACTCCCTCGTCCCAAAGTTGGTCGGAAGGCGTCTGGGCGCGAACGCCTAATGGCAGTACCATCAGCAAGGCAATCAATGCAGCAGCGGCACCGCCGCGCGATTTATGTTTCATAGATGAATCGATTTCGGAGATGACGCTCACCGCTCCCTCGTAATGGCTGTTCATGGCCTCATGCCCCTCGGAAGGGGCGTAGCGGGCAAACTCGCAGGCGTCAAGAAGTTCCGTGAAGCGGGCGGCCTGGTCGGCCGTAGCGCCACCTTCAACGAGCCTCTCTGCGATATTCTCTTTGCTAAGGTCGGCGGCGGGCATGTTGAGCTTGTCGCTCACGAAGCCCAGCAGTGCCTTGTGAAGCTCCTCGTAGAATGCGGTGTAGAGGTCTTTGCGCAGGAATTCGCCGGCCTGCGAGAGGCGCTTGCGCGCCATCTTGGTGGCGGCCCTGTTCTTGGTCCCGGCTACGTCGGCGCGGCGCTCCCACAGCTTGCGCGTGAGGAAGTACACCGCTGCGGCCAACAGGCACAGCAGCGCTGCAATGGCCCAGAAGAGCCCGGAACCTGCAAAGAAGTATCCGGCGCGGGTAAGTGCGGGCTCCTTGGTGGCGATGAAACGTATGTCGCTTCCAAGGTCGCGTACGTCTTTACGGTTAGGATTGACCACCAACTGTCCGCCGCCTGAAGCGGGCGCGCTATCTTCGCCCTTTGAGACCTTGATCGGCATCTCGGCGCTGCGCAGGGTGACAAATTTGCCGCCGGCTACATCGTAATAACTGTACTCCACCGGCCCGAGGACGAATTCCCCGTGGCTGCGGGGGATGAAAGGATACTCGAAAGTCTTGCTTCCGCCGCCCTCGCTGGTCTTGACGTCGTACACCTCAAAGTCCGGCGGGAAGTTGATCTTGGGCGCTTCCAGCAGCGAGATGTTGCCCTTGCCGCTGATGGTAACCTTGAGCGCTGCTGCATCGTGGGTGCGGAGCGAGTCGCGGGTGAGGGCGGCAGTCATGCGGAATGTGCCCACGCCGCCTCCGAACGAGGCGGGAGCCCCGGCGGGAATCTTGCTCACCTGAACCTTGATGGCGGGAGTGGTGACACGTTTGCGTATGGTGCGGTATTCGTCCTGGAAAAAGCTGTCGAAGATGCTGCCGGAGTTGCTGTTCTGGTTGCGCACGTTAACAAGGCACACCAGTTCTGCCGGATCGATGACTACCTCTCCTGCCTGTTGTGGAATGAGGGTCCAGGAACGCAGTACGGCGGCATTGTAGATCTTGTCGCCTACGCTCTCGCGGTGGAATTCGATATTGGTGGGAGCCTGAACTTCCTGGCTCCAGAATCCGTTGAAAGTGGGGAAGCGGGCGTCTTCGAAGCCGCCTATGTTGACCCGGTGGAAGAGCTTGAGAGTAGCACTGATGGTCTCGCCCACCACGGCTTTGGTCTTGCTTAAGCTCAGGCGGAGGAATATGTCTTCGGACGGAACCGTACCGGCATTGGCTCCGGAATTGCCGCCTCCTTGCTGCGCCCCCGAGGTGGAACCGCCCTGCTGGGCCTGGCCGCCGCCTTGCGCAGAAGCGCCGTTGCTAACCACCTGTATGGATACGCGCTTGGAGGTGATGGTCTCGCCTTTAATGGTGGCGCTTGCCGCAGGCAGCTGGAAGGTGCCGGTGCTGCGCGGCATAAGTACGTAAGTATAAGTGGTTTGCGATGACTGTGTCTTTTTGCCGTTGATAATGCTGATGGAGCTTGAACTGCCCTTCTGCGGCCCCCATACGAGCTGGAAATCCTCGCCTGGCGACCACTGGAAATCGCTCACCTTGCCCTCGCCGTCGATGATGAAAGAAATGTTGAACTGCTCGTCCAACGCTACCAGGTTCTGCACGCTGACCTTAATGGTGTTCTGGGCGCAGAGCGACAGGGCGGTGGCAATCAGACATATAATGGATGTAAATAATCGTTTCATGGCTACCAATTCTTTTCTTTCTGGCGGGACTTAAGCGCTTCGGCTTTCTCCTTTTTCACCTTGTCCTGGGTTTCTTTTTCCTTGGCCTGAATGGCTTGCAGCATTTGCTGGGCCTGCTGGGGCGAAATCTTTTGCTCCTGCTGTTGCTGGTCTTGCTGATCCTGATTCTGATCCTGATTCTGATCCTGGTTCTGGTCTTGCTGCTGCTGGTCTTGGTTCTGATCCTGCTGATCTTGTTGCTGATCCTGGTTTTGATCTTGGTTCTGGTCCTGATTCTGCTGGTCCTGTCCGCCGCCTCCGTTCTGCTGGTTCTGTAGCATCAGTTTGGCGTAGATGTAATTCTCTTTGGCGTCGAGGTCGTCGGGAGTGAGGAGCAGGGCCTCCCGGAAAGCCTTCACTGCTGCGGCGTAGTCTTTCTTCTGAAGGGCTACGTCGCCGCTGTTGTAGTGCCAGCGGGCGGCGTTCTCGGTGGCGGGGGCAATGTCTTTAACCTGCTCCAGGGCCTTTCCGGCGCCTTCCCAGTCTTGCTGGCGGTACAGGGCCGAGCCCAGATTGTAATTGCCCGCCACCGAGAGGGAATCTTTGACCACGGCCTTGCGGTAGTCGATCTCAGCTTCCTTGAAAGCCTCTTTTTTGAACTTGCGGTTGCCTGAGCGGACTTCCCGCCGGTCGGTTTGGGCGCCCAGCGTGAAACTCAGCGAGAGTAAAAGCAACAATGTGTGTATCAGGTATTTCATTCGAACAATCTCTTTTTGTGACGACGTTCCCCAATCAGCATTTCAAGCACCAGCAGTGCCAGTGCGGCGGCAAAGAAATACATAAACAGCTCGTCGTACTCCTCAAACACTATGGAATTGTATTTCTCGGCCTCCATCTTCTTGATGTCGTCGATAATGGGGTTGAGGCCGAATTCCTCGTTGCCGGCGTGCACGTAGGCTCCGTGCCCCTCGTCGGCAATCTGCTTGAGGGTGGCCTCGTCCAGGCGGCTCACTACGATGTTTCCGTCTTTGTCTTTAAGCAGCTCGCCGTTGACCGGTATGGGCTGGCCGCGGAGCGACCCCACGCCTACGGTGTATATCTTGATGCCGAGTTCGGCGGCCTGCCGCGCTGCATCCACGGCGTCGTCCTCGTGGTTCTCGCCGTCGGTAATGACGATGATGGCGCGGCTCTTCTCGCTCTGGGCGCTGAAGCTCTTTGCGGCGGTAAGGATTGCATCGCCTATTGCAGTGCCCTGCACGGGCACGGATCCGGTGTCGATATTGCCGAGGAACATCTTGGCCGACACGTAATCGGTTGTTATGGGCAGCTGTACGAACGATGTTCCGGCAAAGATAATCAGGCCTATCCTGTCTCCCTGGAGCTTGTCGACCACGCGGGAGATGGCCAGTTTGGCCCTGTCCAGACGCGATGGCGAATAATCCTGGGAGAGCATGGAGTTGGAAACGTCCAGGCAAATCATTATTTCTGCGCCCTTGGCTTCATGCTCCTTGAGTTTGGCACCCATCTGCGGGCGCGCGATGCCAATAACAAAGCACAGGAACGCGAGGTCCCAGAGGATGATACGTATCCATCCTTTGGCGCTCGACCAGGATGGCATAAGCGAGCGCACCAGGGCCTCGTCGCCAAAGCGCCTGATGCGGCGGCGCCTCAGCGCGCGCAGGATTCCGTACACCACGGGGATGAGAGGAACGAGCAGCAGGAGCCACAAGAATCTTGGAGAAGCAAATATCAACATCACGGCATCCTCCTTATAAGCAAACGGATAACAAGCTCGAGAAGCAGGCACACAAGGGCCCACAGAGCATATTTTCCGAACAATTCTTTATAAACCGGGAAACTGTCGATGGTGGTGCGGGCCTTCTCCATCTTGTTGATCTCCGAGTAGATTTCCGACAGCTTGGTGTTGTCGGTAGCGCGGAAATAACGCCCGCCGGTCACGTCGGCAATGTTCTTGAGCAGGTCTTCGTCAATCTCCACCTTCATCTGCTGCACGTCCATTCCCCAGGGCGTGATGACAGGATAGGGAGCCATGCCGTTGGCACCGACTCCGATGGTGTAAACCCTTATGCCGTAAGTCTTTGCAATCTCGGCCGCTGTCTGTGGCGACACCTCTCCGGAGTTGTTCACACCGTCGGTCAGCAGAATCACCACGCGGCTCTTGGCGTCGGAGTCCTTCATTCGGGCCACTGCCGTTGCAAGTCCGTTGCCTATGGCAGTGCCGTCTTCGATGAGTCCGGTCTGCACCTCCTTCATGAGGTTGATGAGGGTGGCTCGGTCGGTGGTTAGCGGGCACTGGGTATAGCTCTCTCCGGCAAATACCACAATAGCCATGCGGTCCGACGGCCTCTGGGCGATGAATTCTATGGCAATGTCTTTGGCGGCGCTTATACGGTCGGGATTGAAGTCGCGGGCCAGCATACTGGTCGAAACGTCCATCGCCAGGGTGATGTCAATGCCTTCCGTATCTATTTTTTCGATTTCGGTGCTGGAGCGCGGCCGTGCGATTGCCACTATAATAAGGCATAACGCGGCTGTGCGCAGCAGGAACGGCAGGTGCCGCAATATGGCCAGCGGGGAAGTGCCGGCCTGCATCCAGGGCGCGGCCTTGGATACCCTCAGGTGCGGACGGCGCTCGCGCAGTTCCATCCACAAATAGTGGAGCACCAGAAGCGCAGGCACCGCAAGCAGCCAGAGCAGTTTGGAATACTCGAAATACATCAGTCATCCGCGGCCTCCTGCCCGCCGGTTTCCTTCTCAAGGTCTGTCTGATACGTGGTGGTTACAAAGCGTACGGCAAGGGGCAGCGCCGCTGCATTCTCCTGGTCGGATGCTATGTGCTTTGCAAACTTCACAAAGTCCGCCCTCTCAAAGAGTTCCTTGAGCGAAGAGTACATCTCGGGTGTGATGTCTTTGTCGCTCTTGAGGGCGTCGAAGAGCTCGGCTGTGGTCATCTCGGGCGCGTCCACTCCGAAGCGCTCGTCCATATAGAACTTGAGAGCGTCGGTGATGCCAGAGTAGAACGCCTTTTGCTTGTCGGGCGCCCAGTATTTGTCGGAGCGGTACTTGTCAAGCTCCCGCAGGGCGACGATGTATGCCGGATCTTTGGGCTTGAGTGCTTCAGCCTTGCGTTTGGAGGCCCTTACTATGAGCCATACTGCGAGGGCTATGAGGGCGGCGGCCAGCAGCCCTCCGCCTATCCAGGGCAGCAACTCCTTGAAGGTTACGGGGTAAAGGATCTGCCCCTTGATGTCGTGGATTTCAAAGGTGGCGGTATCAACGGGCATGGTCTTGACGTCCATCTCCAAGCCTTTGAAAACGAGCGTGTCCGACTCGCGGATAACCGGCACGTCGGGCAGGGCGTAATGCCCTTCCTCGAAGGGGACCAATACTATGGAGGCCTTGAGCGCGAAGGGCTTGCGAAGGAGCCTTGCCGCGGCCTTGGCGTTGCGCGAGCGGACCGCCTTTCCGTTGACAAGGGTGTCAAGCTGCCAGCCGCCAAGGATGGTCAGCGTGTCGTTGGACGCGGCGCTGAAGTCGGGCAGGGCGATTTTCTCCCCCGCCTTGACGTCCTCGATGGTCACGCCATATCTTATCTGATCGGCAATGAGTATGGAGTCACGCTTCTGGAGTTGCTGCAGGGTGGCATCTCCGGAGGGAACTATGTCCAGCAAAGCCGTCAGTATGAGTATCAACAGTTTCATTTATGATGGAATAGCGCCATAAGGCCTTTGACATAGTCTTGGTCCGTGGCGATGTCTACACTGTCTATTTGGTATTTGTTGTACAGTTTTTCTTCTTTCTGGCCGAGGGTGGCGAACCACTGCTCGTAGGCCTTGCGAACCTTGGGGGAGTCGGTGTTGATCCAGGCCGAACGGCCGCTCTCGGCGTCCTTGATGTGCACGAGGCCGACCGGTACGATGGAGCGCTCACGCGGGTCGTGGACCTTGATGATGGACAGCTCGTGCCTGCCGGCCGCCACCTTGAGCGCGTCCTCGTATCGGGGTGAGCCGCTCTCGTCGACGTCGAGCATATCGCTGAGTATGAATGCGGTACACTTCTTCTTGATGCCGTTGGCAAGGAAGCGCAGGGCGCCTCCGATATCGGTCCCGTCCGACTGCGGCTCCAGTTGGAGCATCTCCCTTATGATGTGCAGCAAGTGGCTGCGTCCCTTTCCGGGAGGTATGAACTTCTCTATGCGGTCGCTGAAGAACAGGGCTCCTACCTTGTCGTTATTGAGTATGGCGCTGAAACTCAGCACGGCGGCAATCTCGGCAAGGGTCTCGCGCTTGGTCTGCGATGCGGTGCCGAACAGGCCCGAACGGCTCACATCTACCAGCAGCACCACCGTGAGTTCGCGCTCTTCTTCGAACACCTTCACGTACGGGCTGCGGAGCCGCGCGGTCACGTTCCAGTCCATGCTCCGCACATCGTCTCCCCATTGGTACTCACGCACTTCGCTGAACGCCATACCGCGTCCTTTGAACGCGGAGTGGTATTCGCCGGCAAAGATCTGGTGCGAGAGCGCCTTGGTCTTGATTTCGATCTTGCGGACCTTCTTGAGCAATTCAGTCGCGTTGTCCATTACGGTACTATGACTGCGTTGATGACTTTTTCGATGATCTGTTCGGTGGTGACGTTCTCGGCCTCGGCCTCGTAGGTGAGCCCGATGCGGTGGCGCAGGACCTCGTAGCAAACAGCCCTAACGTCTTCGGGTATTACGTATCCCCTGCGCTTGATGAATGCGTAGGCCTTTGCGGCAAGGCTCAGGGATATGCTGGCACGCGGCGAGCCGCCAAATGCGATGAGGCTCTCGAGTTCCTTGAGGCCGTACTCGGCGGGAGTGCGGGTAGCAAACACTATGTCAACTATGTAGCGCTCGATCTTCTCGTCCATATAAACTTCGCGGACGATTTTGCGGGCGCGGATGATGTCTTCGGGCGATACTACGGCATTAGGTTCGGGGAACTGGCCGCCGTTGTTCATGCGCACTATGAGTTTCTCCTCTTCTTTGCGCGGGTAGTTCACTATGCATTTGAGCATGAAACGGTCCACCTGGGCCTCGGGGAGGGGATAGGTGCCTTCCTGCTCGACGGGATTCTGGGTGGCCATTACCAGGAAGGGCTCGGGCAGATGATAGGTCTGGTCGCCCAGGGTGACCTGGCGCTCCTGCATAGCTTCCAGCAGTGCCGACTGCACTTTGGCGGGGGCTCGGTTGATCTCGTCGGCAAGGACGAAATTGGCGAAGATGGGGCCCTTGTGAACCTCGAACTCCTCTTTCTTCTGGGAGTAGATGAGGGTGCCGGTCACGTCGGCTGGCAGCAGGTCGGGAGTGAACTGGATGCGGCTGAATTTGGCATTGATGGCCTTTGATAATGTACTGATGGCTAAGGTTTTGGCAAGACCGGGCATACCTTCCAGAAGTATGTGTCCGTCGGCCAGGAGGGCTATCATCAGGTTTTCTACAAGCTGCTTCTGGCCTACTATGACCTTGCCCATTTCGAGAGAGAGGATATCAACGAATTCGCTTTCTTTCTGTATGCGGTCGTTGAGTTCCTTGATGTTTACACTTTCCATATTGTTTGGTTTATTAGCGCAATGGTTAAGCGCGCGGGTTAATCCTGCGCGCGTCATTTTTGCTACAAAAAATGTGCCCGTGTTGAGGCGTCAATAGCGGATGTCAGTAAGGAAAAGGGCGTGTCCGGGGACGGATTCGCCGGCATTGGAGCGGAGGCTTGGTTTTTCGGCCTGAGGGGTGCCGGGGGAGGCGGGGGCATCCAAAATTAGCGAAGCGAAATCGGCTTTAGAGCGGCGTGAGCGTCCAACTTCGAGCAGGGTGCCTACTATGGCCCGGACCATGTTGCGGAGGAATCTGTCGGCCTCGATAGTGAATCGCCAGTAGATGAATTTGCCGGCTGTTTTCGCTGCCTGACCGGGGCCTGCTTCGGCAGCAAAACAACTTTGGGAAAATGCTGCCGGAGCAGGCTCCGTCCAGGCAGCGCTCTTCAAGCTGCTGAGTTCGGGGGTGTAAGGCTCCCAGATGGCTTTGTAAACGGTGCAGACGGAAGTTTTGTTGTCGCCGCCCGACTTTTCGAAACAGCTGAAATCGTGCCTGCCAAGGAGCAGTTCGGCGGCTTTGTTCATTGCCTCGAAATCGACATCGGGATAGCCGTAATAGAACGAGCGCCCCTCAAGAAACGGGTCTTTGCGGCGATGTATGTAGTATTGATACTGGCGGCATACCGCATTGAAGCGGGCGTGAAAGTCGTCCGCTGCGGGAGCTATGCCCTGAATGGAGATAGCCTTGGGGAGTATGGCGTTTAGCTTGTAGGCCAATTGCTTACAGTCAACCGCGCCGTCCTTTGCCACGCCCTCCGGAACAGAGCCCTCAAAGTCAAAATGGGCCACGTAGCGGGTGGCGCTCACTCCCGTGTCGGTGCGTCCCGCTCCCACTACCCCTACGCTTGAGCGCAGCAGGGTGGAAAGCGCTTTTTCGAGCTCTTCCTGTACCGATGGATCGGATGGCTGGATCTGCCAGCCGCAGAACGGGGCACCATCGTAGCTGAGGTCTATCCGGTAACGCATCTCGTTAATTCTTTACTTTGGGCGGGGCCTGGGTTGACGCTATGATACCCTTTGCAATCTCTATCCTCTTGAGCGCGAACGTGCGTAAGTCTTCCCAGCGGTAGTAATAAGGAGTGCCGCAGTCGGCGATGGGCAGCGCCATGTCGCGCTCGTTGTACATCATACGTACCAGTATTTCACCCTTGCAGTTGCGGTAGAATACGAACTGGATGTTAAGCGACATGGGGAAGTCGTACGAGCGGAAAACGTCTTTAACCTCGGAGGCTTTGCCCACGGGCTTGTTGTAGCCGTCGATATCCAGCAGCACGAACAGCGACATTGCTATGATATCGTGCCCGAAACGCAGCCTGGCGGCATATTCGCCGGTGCTGATGTCGCTGTCGGCCTTGTCGATTATGTCTTGCATGGTGCGCCAGACAAATGCCCACTGACGCCCCTTCTGCCACAAGGTATCAGCCCCTTTAGAGCAATAGAAACGGTAGTTGTAACACTCGAAGACCTTGCAGAGTTCGTCGTAAGGGATGAACTCTATAAGGTTCTTTTCGACCTTCTCGTTGCACTGGGCGTTGAGGGCTATTGCAAATACGTCGCACTCGAGTTTGCGAGCACCTCCAAATTCTTCGAGAATCGACAGGTCTTTAAGCAGGGGAGAGAAAACCGCTTCGGGAGTTTGCTGCTGCTCGCACATCTGGCGGTAGCCCTTCTGCCAGTAGGCGTATTTGTTGTTGTAGCCCTCGTCGGTGGGCTGGATGTCGGGGTTGGAAAGGCTGAAGGGGTTGAGGTAGCCCATGGTGGAGTTGCTTGCCTGCATGTCGATCTGCAGGCGCGGATTGTCGTGCTGCATCTGCTCGGCAAATGCCGACATGGTGAGGATGCAGCGGGGGACTATGGTCGAAACCGCGTCGATGCGAGCGTTCTTGCGGAATACCCTGGGGTAGTTGCGGTACATGTTATGAGCTATCTTGTGCTGCTGCTCGCGCCCCAGTCCGGTAAGGTCTCCGCCGCAGCCCCTGATTGCCTCATAGACAGGGCGATAGCGCTTGAGGAACTCTTCCCCTCGCTCGGTCAGCAGGCCCCGCTCGTCGGCGGCGCTGAACAGCGCCATCACTGATTCGTAGTCGCTGTTGGCGGAGTGGTTGCGGGCTCCGTGCCGTCCGTAGTGGCTTATGTAAAAAGGTTTGAATCCCTTGGGTGCGGCGGCGTGGGCGGGTATCCCGTCGTGATTGTACATATAGAACACCGAGCCGGCCCGGTAAGGGTCCTGGCGGATTTCTTCGAACGCGTCTCTGCCTTGCCCGAATAGAGCTGCGGAAAGGCAGCATAAGGCGAGCAACAGCGCTATTTTCTTCATCATCTGTAGTTAATTTAGCAATCGCGAAATTAGCAATTATTTTTGATTATCTTTGTGTCTGTATGAGACATTCATTTTTGTTTGCGGCCTTGGGTGCCGTTGTATTGCTGGGCTCTCCGCTCTATGGGCAGGAGGTGTCGCAGCGTACCATAATCAAGAGTACGGTGGTGGGCTCTGAAAAGGGCAAAATGTTGAACTGCAACGATATAACCCGCAGGGTCACAACTCCGGCGCAGAAATATTTCGGGTGGACTGAAGGCTCCACCCTTACCGACAAACCTGTCCGCCGTCCATACCGTCCGCCGGTGCTTCCTGAGTCATCAAATCCCGAGGTGACGTACGGCAAGGTGCCGTCGCGCAACGAGTTCGGAATCAACGCTGGGTGGTATCCCTCGCCTGACGGAAGCCTGCTGGCGGTGTACCGTGTGGATGAAACGGCCGTCACCTCTTTCCCTCTGCTGGACATACGGCCGCGCGCCGGCAGTCTCAAATCTATCAAGTACCCTATGAACGGCATGCCTTCGGAGCATGTGTCTTTGTGCGTGTGCGACACTCTCGGCAATGTCCTCAATACCTTACAGGTCAATGAATTCGATGATGAGCGCTATATTGCAGGAGTGAGCTGGACGCCCGATTCGCGCGCCATTCTGGTACAGGTGCTTGACCGTGCCCAGCACAATCTCAAGATGCAGCTTTACAGCGCTTCCACGGGGGCTCTGGAAAGGACTCTGTTCGAAGAGCATAACGATGCCTGGGTGGAGCCGCGCGACGGAGTGTGGTTCGTCAAGGGAACGGAGTTCTTTATCTACCGTACCGACAACCGGGACGGCTACAGGCAGCTCTATCTGTGTGACCTTCAGGGCGGTATCAGGCGCCTTACCAATTGCAGCGCCGACGTGTCGTACGTGGCCAACGACGGTGAGTGGGTGTACTATACTTCTGCTGAGGTATCTCCCGTGGAGAATCATCTTTTCAGGCTGCGCCTGACCAAGCTTACGGCTGGACGCAAGCCGCAGAAGCTCTCCAAAGTCCGTATCGGCAAGGGGCAGCAGCTGACTTCAGGCAGCGGCAGCCACCGTGTGCAGATGAGCGGCGACCTGACTCATTTCATCGACCGCTGGAGCGCGGTTGACGTGCTTCCGCGTACCGAACTGCGCCGCTCTGACGGTACCCTTGAGAAGGTGCTGCATGAGGCTTCCGACCCTATGGAGGCTTTCAGCGGTGTGACTGTGGAGATGGGAACCGTCCCTTCCGCCGATCCTGCTTTTGTCAACTACTACCGCCTTGTCAAGCCTGCCGGGTTTGACCCTTCGAAGAAGTATCCGCTTATAGTGTATGTGTACGGAGGCCCTCATTCTCAGATGGTTGCCGATAGCTGGCTTGCCGGTTACAGGCCTTGGGAACTGCTGATGGCCCAGAAGGGGTACGTGCTTTACGTCCAGGACAACCGTGGGACTGACAACCGTGGAGCCGCCTTCGAGAAGGCTATAAACCGCCGCTGCGGCCAGGAAGAGATGGCCGACCAGATCAAGGGCCTCGGGCAGTTGATTGCCGAGGGCTGGGTCGATACCGGGCGCATAGGCGTGCTTGGGTGGAGTTATGGCGGTTTTATGACCATCACTCTCAAGACTTCCAGGCCCGACCTTTTCAAGGTGGCAGCTGCCGGCGGTCCGGTGATTGACTGGAAGTGGTATGAGGTTATGTACGGCGAGCGCTACATGGACAATCCCGAGACCAATCCCGAGGGATTCGCGCTGACTTCTCTTGTTGACAAGGCTCCGCGCGTGAGCGGCCACCTGCTTATCTGCCAGGGTATGGAGGATGGTACGGTGCTGCCTATCAATTCGATGAGTTTTATCCAGTCGTGTGTGGAGCACAATGTGCTTGCCGATTATTTCCCTTACCCTTGCAGCGAGCATAATGTGGGAGGTGCGTGGCGTGAGCAGTTGTATTTGAAGGTTACGGATTATTTCGAGACTTATCTTTAGCTTGTGGATGATAGATACGCTCAGACTGTAGAACGTTTGTTCGAGAGGCACCGCAGCGTGCAGACGGCGGGCTTCAGTTCCGATGCTTACAAGCCGGGGCTGGGGCAGATGTTTGATTATGCTGCGTTTCTTGGGGATCCGCAGTTGAGGTGGCGTGGGGTGCATGTGGCGGGGACTAACGGCAAGGGGTCGGTGTGTTCGATGCTTGCTGCCGCTCTTGCAGCCTCTGGTTTGAAGACGGGGCTTTATACTTCTCCTCATTTGGTGGATTTCAGGGAGCGGATCAAGGTTCTCCAGCCTGGGGCAGCGGAGACCGGGGACGGGGAACTTCGCTTCGCTCATCCCTCCCAGCCAAGCGGCTGGGCCCCTCCCGTCTCTGCGAGACATTTTCTCCCCCTAGGGTCCCCCAAGGGACGTTTGCCGCAAGGGGTAGCCACGGGCGGCTACGGTTCCCCGTCCCGGGCGCCGCTGCCAGAGGCAGAGATGATATCCGAAGCGGAGGTTTGTGAGTTTCTGGAGAGTTACGACCGGGAGGGTTTGTCGTTTTTTGAAGTTACTACCGGCATGGCTTTCAAGTGGTTTGCCGACAGAGGGGTTGATGTGGCTGTGATAGAAACGGGCCTCGGAGGCCGGCTTGACAGCACCAATATCATAACGCCTCTCATAAGCATCATTACGTCCATCGGCCTTGATCACTGTGCGTTGCTGGGTAATACACGTGCGGAGATTGCCGCCGAAAAAGCCGGGATATTCAAGCCGGGCGTTCCGGCTCTTGTGTGGGGCCGTGACACGGAGACCCGGCCCGTGTTTGAAAGTGCCGCCGCTGCAGTGGGCTGTCCGCTTTATTTTGCCGAGGATTTTCCCGTTCCGGAGGGCTTTCCTCCTCTCGACCTTGCCGGCCCTTGCCAGGATATTAACCTCCGCACCGTTCTGGCCGCCCTGGCCATACTGCAGGATAGTAATGGCACGGCCGCTTTGAACCCTGGGGTTTGTGAGGCCATTGCGTCAGCAGCCCGTATTACAGGTTTGCGTGGCCGTTGGGAGCAGGTTCTCGATAAGCCCCTGACTATTTGTGATATAGCCCACAATCCTCCGGCCCTTGCGGTAAATATGGAGCGCCTCACGGCACTTTGTAAAGCCGAAAAACGCCCCCTTCTGATTGTATTCGGGGCTATGGCCGATAAAGACGAGGATTCAGTCGCCACCATCCTCCCGCAGGAGGCCGAGTATTTCCTGGTGCAGCCCTCTACTCCAAGGGCAATGAGAACAGGCGATTTGGCACTGAAATTGAAAAGAAACTGCTTTTTGGTACAGCCATCCGTTGCCGCGGGCGTTCAAGCCGCCCTGGAGCGGGCAAAGCTGCTGCCGGACCCTATAATTTACATAGGCGGAAGCACTTACGTGGTGTCGGAAGCCATTTCATATTTAGAGAGCATATGAAACGATTGACCATCACACTTGTATTAATTCTTTCATCTCTGATGTCATTCTCCCAAACCAAAGACTCCGACGGGCATACCCTTGTAAGCCTGTGGAAACCTTACTACAAGGCCGTAGATGCCGACAAGCCTCAGGATCAGGCCAAGGCCCTTGAGGCCATCAAGCAAGAGGCTGTTAGCAAGCACCTTGCCTGGGATTTCTACGATGCCGCTTCCCGCTATGTGCAGGTAAAAAGCAGCATCAACTGGAAAGACCGGGAGAAGCTGAACGCTGCTTTCGAGAGCGAAATCGACGCCCTTGCCGAACCCATAGTGGTGTTTTATCACCGTCACTATTCTATGGGCTCACAAGCCGCAGCATTTGTCTCTAAACACAGAGAAGCCCTTCTCGCTTCTCACAACCCTGAGTTCTATTCGCGCGACCGTAACGTAAGCGGCACAACCTTTTCCGCCGCTTTGCTGCCGCTGATCAAGAACGACTATGAATACGCTCTGTGGAGCATGTACCTCAAGAAAGAGGTCTGCCCTCTCAAGGCCTACTATGGCGACAGCTACCCTTGCGCGGCGTTTGCCGAGTTCTATGCCATCGACAGCTGGAGCGATGAGACCAATTATGCTAACTGGGGCAAATTCGCCGAGAAATACAAAGACAAAGCTGTATCGCTCCTGGCGCGCGAATGCCGCCTGAGCCACGAATTCTGGAAACTCCGCAGAGAAGACGGCTCCACCTCCGAAGACTACAAGGCACTCAGGGCCAAATGCAGTAAGTTCGAGTCGGACCGCAAATCCTTTACCGGCTCGGAAAAAGCCATCGCCGATTGCTGCAAGAGGGTAGAGGGCATCATCGATGACCTCGATTCCGTCGATATCGACAGTGAGATTACCAACAGCGTTCTTACGCTTGAACTTCGCAATGTCAGCTCTCTGAAGTTCAGCATCGAAAACAAATACTCCGTCAATCTCACTAACAAAACCGGCTCATACTACGTAATAGATAAGATTACGCACAAGCTGCCCGACTTCGACGACGGCGACTACGATTATGCGTGCAAGGTGGGCGCCTACGAGCATAAAGGGCGCTGGAGCAAATACACCCTATCGGTATCGATGCGCGCGGACTCCCAGGGGTACGGCGTCTATGTGGCTGACTTCCAGAGCGGAAAACCGATTCCCGAATGTGACTTCTATATCTACGATGCCGACAAAGAGCCGCTTGCCAAAGTCGAAGGGGTGAAGATGGACGGCTACACCCGTCTTCCCGAAGAGATAAGCAAGTACATCACCAAAGACTACAAGTATTATTATTTCCGTGCCGGCTTCAAAGACGGCGGCCGGCAGCGCTGGACGCAGTACATCAGCATGCGCTCTCCCAACCCCGGTGCCGTCCAGCCCATAGTCAACAGCAATATCTCCCGCGCGGTGCTCATCACCGACCGCGGCGCCTACAACCCCGGCGAGACCGTGCAGTTCAAGGCTGTGCTTTATTCGGGCACTTACGAGTATTCTCTCTGCCCCGAAGGGACCGCCGTCAAGGCCATCCTGATTGATACTCAGGGTAAAGAAGTGAGCACGCTAGACCTGACCACCAACTCGTTCGGCTCCGTGTCGGGATCTTTCGCCCTCGAAGGGGTGACCCGTGGCGGAATGTACAGGGTGCGCATTGAAAACAAAGAAAAGAGCCTGGCAACCAGGGAGATAAGGGTCGATGAGTTTGTCCTGCCCACTTTTGAAATGATTTGGGATCCCGATCCGGAACTTTATCTGCCGGGAGACAAAGTACGTGTGTCCGGCAAGGTTAAAGCCTATTCCGGGCATTCGCTTGCCAGCGCTAAGCTTTACTACAGCGTGGAGGAGACCAAACCGGCAATCAACGAAAAAGAGCTGGCGCTTTCGGCCGACGGCTCCTTCTCATTCGAGTTCCAGAGCAAGTCAAGCTACGGCGAGACCTACAGCATTAACGTCAAAATAGTAGATGCCACCGGCGAGACGCTGAGTTTCAATACCTGGCGTTCGGTCCGCGGCTCTCTCCCTCTGAGTATCAGCCTGCAAAACAAAGTCCCCGGACAATACTCGCTTGCAGGAGAAGCCCGCATCAACTGGGCTTCCCGCGACTGGATTATCCGTGACGACTTCGCCCGGCTGCGGTTCAGCACCGACGGACTGGAGCGCAAGGGCTTGGAAATCAGATACCAGGTTAAATACGACGGTAAAGTTGTAGCGAGCGGCATGGCCGATCCTCAGCAGACCGTGGATGTGAGTCTGAAGGGTCATCCTTCAGGACTATACGATATCGAGGCCACAGTCACGGCCAATGATTTCGAGGGAAAGCAGAAGAACACCAAGGTAGAATACACTCTTGTCAAGGCAGGTGACGACGATACTGCCCTGAATCTGCACGTGAACAGCTTCTTCAAGGAGCTTGCCGGAGACGAGATAGCCCTGCAGATCGGCGCTACCGAAGGCCCTGTCTGGGCTGTAGTGGAGCTGTACGGCAGCGGTAACGTATTGCTTGAGCATCAGATAGTCCAGCTCAGCGGGGAGTTCGGCCGCGACGGATCGCTGCATACCATACGCTACGAGCGTAAACCTGAGTATCCCGAGACTCTGTCGCTGCACGTTCTGTATTTCCGCAGCGGATCCTGCTACGAATACAACCGTGTCATCAAGCTGCCTTTTATCCGCAAGGAGCTGCCATTGAGTTTCACCCGCTTCATCGACAAGGCCCGCCCGGGGGAGGAGTGCCACTTCATCATCCAGACGAATCCCGCCATCGAATGCGCCGCGGCCATATTCGATAAGGCCACGGAGACCATTCAAAGCAATGTCTGGAAACGTGTCGATCCTGTCCGTCGTCCGGAGGCCAGCGTAAGTTATTACTCCGAGTGCGGAGTGGACGGCAACCGGATCTATTACGCGGTTATGGACATGGTAGAGGCCAAGGCCGCCGGAGGACGTGTGCTCAGCCGGGCATCCAAGGCACCGATGCAAATGAACGAGGCGGTGGTGGCGGAAGAGAGCGCCATGCTCGCCGATTACGATGCGGCTGAAACTGAATCCCAGGCTGCTCCCGACGTTCATGTCAGGGATAATCTTTCCGCCACCATGGCGTGGGAGCCCGTGCTACGCTCCAATGCCGACGGAGTAATAGACTTCTTCTGCAAAGGCTCCGACCGCCTGAGTACCTATTATGTGCAGCTCTTCGCCCATGGCGAGGGCATGCAGAATGCGGTCCTGCGCGAGGAGATGCAGGTCACGATTCCCGTCAAGGTGGCCCTGGTGGAGCCTCAGTTCCTCTATGAGGGCGACAAGTATACGGCATTGGCCACCGTTTCCAACAATCTGAAGAACGAAGTCAGGGGCCGTGTGGCCATCAGGTTCTACGACGGAAAAGATTACAAGACCGCCCGCGTGCTCGGCACCAAGCAGGCTACGGTCAGCATTCCCGCCGGAGGCTCCATACCGTTCGAAGCTCCTTTCGAGGTGCCCGGCGGTGTGTCCGACCTTGGCATAATGGTCAATTTTGTCCCGGACAATCCCGAGCATGGCTCCGATGCCGTGTTTGTGAGCGCACCTGTGCAGATCGCCCTCCAGACCATCACAGAGGCCCATTCAGCAGTGCTGCTCGCCGGCGCCGACAAGCAGGCTCTCATAGCCTCCCTGAGGAGCATGTTCGTGAATATCGACGGATCGCTTCTCGAGCCGGTCGAGCGCGACATACTCCAGATGATACGCGAGGCAATACCAGACAAGGTAGAACCCAAGTCGGACAACGTACTGTGCCTTACCGAAGCGTATTATTGCAACGTCCTGGCCCGCAGGCTGGGCGCTCCCGGCGTCTCCGACGAGGCTCTCAAAGAGATTCTGGGCAAGATAGCCGCCTGCCAGAACATCAGCGGCGGCATATCATGGTTTGAAGGAATGACTTCTTCGCCCGTCATCACCGCGGCCGTTCTGCAGCGCATTGCGGCTATGCCGGATGAAGATCTGAGCGCCATCAACGTTGAGGCGGCCGTACAATATCTCGACAAGGAATACTTCGGCGGTGACGAGCGTCCTTGGTGGTGCGGCGGCATATCGCTGCCTCTCTACCTGCAGACCCGCGCCCTCTATCCTCAGGTGCCGTTCAAATCGCCCGGAGGCAAGGTGTTCCGCCAGTTCAAGAAAGATACCAAGGCTTATCTGGTACCGCGCTCCGAGAGGGGCCTTAACGGGCAGATCCTGGCAAAGGCAAGGCGCCTGCGCACCTTGCAGAGCCTCGCCCTGCTGCCCGGAGGAGACAAGCTCGCCAAGTCGTGGGGCATAACGCTTCGCAAGAAAGTGCTCCGTTCGCTCGACGCGGATGTGGAGTCGCTCCTTCAGTATGCAGTAGACCATCGCTGCGGCGGGTGCTATTATCCCAACGCGGTGATGCCTTGGCGCGGCCTGATGGAGAGCGAGCTTTACGCCCATTCGCTTATCTGCGACCTCTTTACTTCTGCCGCCGAAGGCCGTCCTGACGCGTCCTGGGCCTCTCCCGCACGCAAAACTGCAGAGGGTATTCGCCTTTGGATGATGATCCAGAAGGAAACCCAGCAGTGGGATAAAGACGCCGCCTATCTGGAGGCTATCGCATCAGTGCTCAGGGGCACTCCCGAGACCCTCAGTACCAAGGTCATAGCCCTGAGCGGCCAGTGCACCAAACCGTTCCCCGACATCAAGGCTTCCGGCAACGGATTTACCGTCAGCAGGGAATTCACGGTAAACGGCAAGGTGCTTAAAGACGGCGATCCCGTAAAGGTGGGCGACCGCATCGTTGCCAGCTACCGCATCTGGAACGAGGAGAACCGCAGTTTCGTGCGCCTCACCGCTCCACGTCCCGCATCGATGCGCCCGGTCAAGCAACTGTCCGGCCACTACGGCTGGTGGCTCTCGCCGCTGAGGATAGGCGGCTGGAGCATCTCGCCGCAGGGCTACCGCAATGTGCTCGCCGACAAGACCGAATACTGGTTCGACTCCTACCCCGAAGAGAAGACCACCATCACGGAAGAGTTCTTCGTGACCCAGGAAGGCGCTTTCCAGACCCCCGCAGTGGAGATAGAGTCGCTCTATGCTCCTCACTACAGGGCCAATGATGAGGGAAGGAGTGCGCTTGTGTCGGGAAAATGATTATATTTGCGTGATGATTAGCGCGCTCCACTCTAAATACATCATAGACGGAATCCCGCGGGAGCTTACTCCTGCCGGGATTTTGTCGTCTGTTATGGAACGCGTTCCGGAGCCCGGAACGGGGGCCGATGTCATTATCGACGAGTCCTTCGACCCCGCGCCCGGCCCCATCCTCCTTGACTCCTCGCGTATCGAAGAGTATCTGCATAAGATAAGCGGCCTCCAGGCGCAGGTCAGCGTGCCTTTCGCCGCTCCGAGCACCAGGGGCAGGGTCGCCGCCGCCCTGATCGACACTATGTGGCGCAGCGGCAATTTCAAGCTGGACGATCTGCATCTCACCGCCAAGTGGACCTTCAACGCCGATAAAGTCGGGGATATGGCGGCTTTCTATGCTTCCGTTGAGGCTGCCGCCGATTATATCGACACCATGCGCTTGAACCTCAGGCGTATAAGTCTGGAACAGGGGCCGTTCGACGTACGCTTTGCCACACCCTTTTCGGGCGCTCCGCTGCTGGTGGACGACTGCCTGCATCCAGACCCCCAGAGCTGGGTGGTGTATCTGCCGTTCGATACCTCGGACTTCCGCCTTGGCGGGTCGCTCCTTTCGCAGGCTCTGGGCCTCAAAGGGGGGATGGCGCCGCAAGTCGAAGATGCCGACTACCTGATGGACTGCTTCGAGGTGGTGCGCGAGTTCGCCGAAGACGGAGTGCTGCTCAGTGCGGCCACAGTGTCGGAAGGAGGCTTGTATTCCACTCTCCGGCGCATGAGCTCTGACGGGACCCGTGTCCGTGCCGATGTATCGGGCATCATGCGGGCGTGCTCGGAGAAGGATCCGGTGCGGATTCTGTTCGGGGAGGTACCCGGGGCGGTGATTCAGATCCGGGACGCCGATTTCGACTATATCGATGCTGAATTCCTGCTGCAGGACGTGGCGTTTTTCCCTCTCGGGCATCCGGCTTCAGATTCCGGCATCCACATTGAATACTCCGCGGTATCAGGCATACAGACCATACTCGAATCCCTCATGCAGAATGCTGAGGGCGAAGACTGAAACATATAATCAATGGGCAAATCAAAGATATACGTGCTCGACACGAATGTCATCCTGCACGACCACAAAGCCATCTGGAAGTTCAAAGACAACGACCTGGTTATTCCTACAGCCGTAATTGAAGAGGCTGACAAATTCAAAAAAGGCAACGACACTCTTTCTTATCACGCCCGCGGGTTCATGCGCGAGCTGGACCTGATAAGCGACGGCCATTCTTTCGGCAAGAAGGGAATCCCCATCGGCAAGGGCCTGGGCCGCATAAAAGTTGAGCCCAACCATCCTTTCCCTCCCGAACTGTCCGAACTGTTCAAGGACGATACCCAGGACCACCGCATACTTGCCACGGCAATATGGGTAAGGGACAATAATCCCGGCACTTTCGTGGCGCTGGTGACCAAAGACGTGAACCTTCGCCTTAAGTCCAAAGCCGCCGGCATGGCGGTGCAGGACTACTTGTCGGACAAGATAGAAGAAGACAAACTCGAAAACCGCCAGAGGGAGGTGCTGCGCATGAGCCTGCGCTCCGACCTTATGCAGGCCTTGTGCTACGGCCCCGAGACTTCCATCGACTGGAAAGATGTCCAGGAGCTCAAGCCCGAGCCCAACCAACTCTTCCGCTTTGAGTGGGAGAGCGGTTCGGACGATACCGCCTGCGCCCGCTACGATGCCGACCGCGGCAAGATAGTTCTTGTCAAATCGCGCGAAGCATACGGAATCAGGCCTCGCAACGACGAGCAGAAAATGGCTCTGGACGCCTGCCTGAACCCCAAAGTGTCGCTGGTGGCCCTCACCGGTGGCGCAGGCACGGGCAAGACTCTCCTGGCCCTGGCTTCGGCACTGGAGCAGGAACGCGACTATGAGCAGATTATCCTTTCCCGTCCTACCGTTATCCTGGGCAATCAGGATATTGGCTTCCTGCCCGGCGACCAGAAGAGCAAGATGAGCCCCTTCCTGCAGCCGCTTATGGACAATCTTAACGTCATCAAGGAGCAATTCCGCCCCGGGTCCCGCGAGGCGCAGAGGATTGAAGCCATGCTCACCATGGAAAAGCTTGTTATCGAGCCTCTTGCGTATATCAGGGGACGCTCCCTGGGCAAGTGCTTCTTCATCATCGACGAGGCCCAGAACCTTACGCCGCACGAAATCAAGACCATCATCACCCGCGCCGGCGAGGGGACCAAGATGGTATTTACCGGCGACGTGTTCCAGATCGACCAGCCTTACCTCGACCAATGGACCAACGGTTTGAGCCACATAGCCGAAAAACTCTCCGGCCAGAAGCTCTTCGAGCATGTGTTCCTGCGCAAGGGCGAGCGTTCGGCTCTCTCCGACCTGGCGGCCAAGCTGCTGTAGCTCTGACAATAATATTTTTATTAACCGGAAATAATTGCTAAATTCGCGGATTGAAAATATTGTAATAACCACTGAAATATGTTTGAAAACAAGAAAAGAGTATATCGCTTTGGCGGAAAGATCGCAGAGGGCGACGGTACTATGAGGGAACTCCTCGGAGGAAAAGGCGCCAATCTGGCGGAAATGAGCAAACTCGGAATGCCTGTACCTGCAGGCTTTACTATCACCACAGAATGCTGCGCTGAGTATTACGAACTTGGCGGCGGTTACACCGAGCAGCTCAAGAAAGACGTAGCATCCGCTCTCGAAGCAACCGAGAAGCAGATGGGTAAGAAATTCGGCGATCCCGAAGATCCCCTCCTGGTCAGCTGCCGTTCCGGAGCACGCAGCTCCATGCCCGGTATGATGGACACCATCCTCAATATCGGCCTTTGCTCCGCCACCCTGCCCGGTATGATCAAGAAGACCGGCAACCCCCGTTTCGTTTACGATGCATACAGGCGTCTTATCATGATGTACTCGGACGTGGTTATGGAAAAGGCCGAGGGCATTGAGCCTGAGGACGGCCAGGGCATACGCCAACAGCTCGACCGTATGATGGAAGAGCTCAAAGAGGCCCGCGGCTACAAGTCCGACACCGAAATCACCGCAGAAGAACTCAAGGATCTCTGCGCCAAGTTCAAGGTCAAAGTCAAGGAAGTTCTCGGCGTCGAATTCCCCGACACCGCAGAGGCTCAGCTCTGGGGCTCCATCGGCGGCGTGTTCAAGTCTTGGAACGGCAAGAGGGCAATCGCCTACCGCCGCATCGAAAAGATTCCCGATGACTGGGGCACCGCAGTTAACGTACAGTCCATGGTATTCGGCAACATGGGAGAGACTTCCGCCACCGGCGTAGCATTCTCCCGTAACCCTGCCACCGGCGACAATAAATTCTACGGAGAGTGGCTCATCAATGCCCAGGGCGAGGACGTGGTTGCAGGTATCCGTACCCCTAACCCCCTGAACGAGGCCACCAAGACCGAGCAGAACAAGCATCTTCAGTCGCTGGAGACCGCAATGCCCGAGGTTTACAAGGAGCTTGACGCTATCCGTAAGAGGCTCGAGGAGCACTTCCACGATATGCAGGACATTGAGTTCACCATTCAGGAAGGCCACCTCTGGATGCTTCAGTGCCGTATCGGCAAGCGTACCGGTATCGCCGCACTCCAGATGGCGATGGATATGCTCTCCGAGGGCATGATCGACGAGAAAGAGGCCGTGATGAGAGTATCTCCCGCACAGCTTGACGAGATTCTTCACCCCATCCTCGATCCCGCATCGGAAAAGAAGGCCGAGGTTATCGCCAAGGGTCTTCCCGCATCTCCGGGCGGAGCAGTGGGAACCATAGTATTCACTTCCGAGGCTGCAATGGAAGCCGCAGCGGCAGGCAAGAAGGTCATCCTCATCCGTGAAGAGACTTCTCCCGAGGACATCGAGGGTATGCGCGCATCCGCCGGTATCCTTACCACCCGCGGCGGTATGACTTCCCACGCCGCTCTTGTGGCACGTGGCTGGGGCAAGTGCTGCATCGTGGGCTGCGAGTCCATGAAGATCAACCTCGCCGGCAAGAGCGTAAGCTTCGGCGGCACTACCTATAAAGAGGGTGACTGGTTCTCCCTGAACGGCGCCAAGGGCTATGTGTATGCAACCAAGCTCGACACTATGGACGCCAGCGAGAACCCTCTGTTCATCCGCTTCATGGAGATTGTTGACAAGTTCCGCCGTCTGGGCATCCGCACCAACGCCGACACTCCGGAAGACGCCGCCCGCGCACTGGCATTCGGTGCCGAGGGTATCGGCCTGTTCCGTATCGAGCATATGTTCTACGGCAAGAACTCCGAGACTCCTCTTTCCAAGCTCCGCAAGATGATCCTGAGCGACACTAACGAGGAGCGCAAGGCCGCTCTCGCCGAGCTCGAACCGTTCATGAAGGCCTCTGTCAAGAGCACCCTCAAGATTATGAACGGCAAGCCCGTGGTGTTCCGTCTGCTCGATCCGCCTCTGCATGAGTTCGTTCCCAAGGGAGTCGAGAAAGAGAAGGAGCTTGCCGCCGAGCTTGGCATTTCTGTAGCCGATGTCGAGAAGCGTGGCGAGAACCTTCACGAGGTCAACCCTATGATGGGTCACCGCGGAGTACGTCTGCACGTTACTTATCCTCTCATCGCCGAGACTCAGTACAGGGCTATCTTCACCGCCCAGGCCGAGCTTCAGCAAGAGGGCCTGCACCCCATCCCCGAGATTATGATTCCTGTTACCGTGTCCGAGCGTGAGCTCCGCTTCCAGAAAGCCATCTGCGAGAAGATCCGCGAGCAGGTAGAACAGTCCACCGGAGAGGCTCTGGTGTACAAGTTCGGAACCATGATCGAAATACCTCGTGCCGCCCTTACCGCCGACCGTATGGCCCGTACCGCCGAGTTCTTCAGCTTCGGTACCAACGACCTTACCCAGATGACCTTCGGCTTCAGCCGTGACGATGTGGGTACCTTCATGGGCGACTACCTCGGCAACAAGATTCTCGACAGCGATCCTTTCCAGACCATCGACGTGAAGGCCGTCGGCAAGCTCGTCGAGCTTGGTATCCGTGGCGGACGCAGCAAGAGGCCCGATCTTAAATGCGGCGTTTGCGGCGAGCACGGCGGTGATCCCGATTCGGTGCACTTCTTCAACAAGATCGGTGTCGACTACGTGAGCTGCTCACCTTTCCGCGTGCCTATCGCCCGTCTTTCGGCGGCCCAGGCTGCGATTAAGCAGAGCGCATAGTTGTCTGATCAAGATTCTCAATCCGCGCCGGAGTTTCTGCTCTGGCGCGGTTTTTGGGAAAAGTAAGGCGGTATGAAAAAGATTCTGACTATTTTGCTCATAATGGTGGCTGCGGCAGTGTTGTACGCACAGCCCGCTTACGCGCAGCGCAAGGCGAATGAGCCCCAGATTGACTTTCAGCATCGCTATATGACGGATATGCACCTCAAGATGGGCCTGTCCAAGCTGAAGACTTTCAACAAGCTTCTTCCCAACTCGCTGCGCCGCGAGATAGGGGACGAGTACTATCCGGCTATCAGGCGGCAGCTCAAAACTGCCGATAAATGCCAGTTCAAGGAGGGGGAGGCAGAGGTTGAGCGCTTCTCCGACGGAAAGGTCAGGCTCAAGCTGATATTCCCCAATTTCTATATGACCATCAGCAACGTAACCTGGGAGCAACTTGATGTGATATTCTCTGAATACTTCTGATTGAACCGCGACATATGAAAAAACTATTCACACTTTTACTGTCTGTCGCACTCCTGAGCGCCGCCGCTTGTACCCCGGCGCCTGCTCCCGACGGCGGTAAAGAGCAGGAGCAGACTCCTTCGCAGCCTGAGACTCCGGACAAACCGGACGTCCCTGAGACTCCTGAAACCCCTGAGTCGCCCGACACCCCCGACACCCCTGATACTCCGGAGACACCGGAAACCCCGGAGCCGGTAAGCTTCCGCCTAATGTCATTCAATATCCTTCAGGCGACATCTGAGACAGCCGGGCACGAGTGGGCAAGCGTCCGCAAGGCGGCTTGCATCAAGATGTTCAAGGACATCAAACCAGATATAGTTTGCGTTCAAGAATCCCGCAAGACACAGTGCTCCGACCTGGCGTCCGCCTTGACCCAATATTCGCAGATCAAATATCCCAAAGACGGTATCGAGTCCAACGGCGGGCAGCGCAACCTTATTATGTACAATAATCAAAAGTTCTTTGTCATCGAGTGGGGGAAATTCTGGTTCAGTGAGGACGGAACTGCAAGCGGAGGCCGTTGGGGCGATGATGCCACCACCCAGAAGATGACAATCTATGTCCACTTCAGGGAGATGGCTACCGGGCGGGAGTTCTGGGTGTACGACACGCATTTCTTCGCCAAATGCAATGTGGAGACAACGCGTGGGCATTGCGTTGAAATGAGTCTGGCGAGCATCAAAGAGAAGGTCGGTGACGAAGGCGTGGTTTTCTTCTGCGGCGACCTTAACATGCAGCCGGACAATCCCATTCTCAAACCTATGTTTGATTATATGAAGCACGCCGCTACCCACGCGGATGAGTCGGATGGCGTGTCCACCATAACTTACAACGGCTTCCGCGAGACCAATCTCAAGGTTCTCGACCATATCTTCTACCGCAATGCTACCGCTCATACCTATAAGGTTGTTAACAGCCAGACGGCGTACGGTACGAAGTGGATTTCAGATCATTATCCTATTTACGCTGACGTTGAATTCTAGAACTTATGTCAGACTTTTTTAAACGTGCGGGCCTTCCCAAGGGCCTTTTGTGGGGTTTTGTCGGCGTCCTCATCTTTATGATGGGTGACGGAGTCGAGCAGACCTGGCTGAGCAAGTACATCACCGACCGCGGCTTTAATTCCGCCGATCTGTTTGCCGTTTACGGCGTAACGGTGGCTATTTCTTCCTGGCTCTCCGGCGTCATAGCCGAAACCTTCGGCGTCAAACGAACCATGCTTGCAGGCTTCATACTGTACGTTGTAGGCGTAGCGGGATTTGCCGGAATAGGCATGACGCAGATGAATTTCCCTGTGCTAATGGCCACTTATGCCGTCAAGGGCCTGGGTTACCCTCTGTTTGCCTATACGTTTATGGTGTGGATCACATACCGTGTGGAGCAGGACACCCTTAGTTCCGCACAGGGATGGTTCTGGTTTGTGTTTACCGGCGGGTTGAACGTGCTTGGAGCATACTGGGGTATATTTGCATATACGCATCTTGGCGTGCAGGCAACTTTGTGGTCGGCCATAGCGTTTGCTGTAGTGGGCGCTGTGTTCGCCCTCTGGGTGAACCGCTCTCCCTCCGACAACAAGTTCGTATCAGCCGACGCCCCGCAGGGCGGGCGCATCAAGGCACTGTTCAAAGGACTGTCAATTCTTGGACGCGAACCCAAGGTGCTGCTTGGCGGTATAGTACGTATTATCAACACCACTTCGCAGTTCGCTTTCATTGTGTTCCTGCCGCTTTATATGTTCGAATACGGCCTAAGCGAGACACAATGGGCGTCTATCTGGGCTATTATATTCCTATTTAATATAATATTTAATCTGGTGTTCGGCATCGTGGGCGACAAGATAGGCTGGAACAGGACAATCACCTGGTTCGGCTGCATAGGCTGCGCCGTGAGCGTGCTGCTCTTCTACTATTCGCCGCAGATTCTTAACCAGTACTGGTTCATTTTGCTTTGCGGCTCGCTTTGGTGTATTTGTCTTGCCGGGTTCGTGCCTCTGTCGGCGCTGGTGCCATCGCTGGTCGAGTCCGACAAGGGTGCAGCGGTGAGCGTGCTCAACCTCGGAGCGGGCGCGTCGGCTTTCGTGGGACCGCTTTTGGTAAGGGCTCTGTCGAAGCCGATCGGCTACGGCGGAGTGGCCTGGACTTTGGCCGGATTATACCTCTTAAGTGCCCTTCTGATGCGTTTTATTGGCGATAGGCGTGAAAAATAAAGCAAAAAAAGTTGCACAAGAAAAATATTCTATATAAATTTGCGCGTTAATATGTTTCGTGGACCAGAGGGTATTATACCCAATTGGTCCGTGAAATATACAGGCAAGGTTACTAAACCCTAGAACAAAAATATTTTTTATAATTAACTTTTAAACAATTAATGTATGAAAAAAATCTTTAGATTCGCAATTGTGTGCGCCGTCGCAGGTGCTGCACTTTTGACTGGATGTACCAAAGATTTCACCTCCGAGATTGACAAGCTCCAGGGTGACCTTAAAGAACTGACCAAAAAGGTCGAAGGTCTGGAGAATGACATCAAGGCCGGAGCGCTCATCACCGACGTCAAGCCCTTCACGGACGGTAACGGCGGTATTGAGGTTGTCCTGAGCAACGGTAAATCTTACAAGATTAACAACGGTGCAAAGGGCGCTGACGGAAAGGATGCTGACGTTTGGGAGATCAAGAAGGTCGGTAACGACTACTATTGGTTCAAGAACGGCAAGCAGACTGAGTTTAAGGCTAAGGGTGAAGACGGTGCTGCCGGTGCTGCCGGCCCTGCTGGCCCTGCTGGCCCTGCCGGCCCTACCGGCCCTGCTGGCCCTACCGGCCCTACCGGTGAAACTGGCGCAACTGGCAACTACTGGAAACCCGACGTGGAGAACAACCAGTGGGTTGAGTACACCAGCAAGGATGTTGCTACCGGCAACACCATTAAGCCTATCTTCAAGGATGGTGGCGCAATGACCGCTGTCTGGAATGCCGAGGAAGGCACTCTCGAGTTCGCAAATGTTAAGGATGCTCCCGAGGGCAAGCTTAAGTTCGATCTGAACACCCAGCTCAAGAGCCTCGCATTTGTCCCCGCCCGTATTTTCGACGGTCTCGGACTTATCACCGTATGGGAGGTTTATGCTCCTAGCTCCAAGCTGAATTCTGATTTCCCGTTCATCAACAGGAAAGCCGAAGGTTCTTTCGTTGGTACCGCACCCGTTGAGGTTACCTATCGTCTGAACCCTCAGAATGTTGATCCTGCCAAGTATGACTGGAGCTTCATCAACCGTAAGGTTTACACCAAGGCTACTGCTGACGACAACGACCTCGTGACCATCGTCACCGGTCCTGTCAAGGATGGCAAGCTCTATGACTTCACCATCAAGCTCAACAAGGCTGTTGAGGCTGCCGATCACGACAAGATCAACGACATCGTGGCCCTCAAGGCTGTTGCCAAGGATCCCAGCACCGTTGACAAGGATTTCGAGAACATCGTTTCCGACTACTCTTACATCGAGAAGGACGTCAACAAGACCTTCTACATCATCCACAAGGACGAGTACAAGGCCGACGATCCTAAGTACTATCGTTATGAGGAGTTCGTCAAGATTGACGATCCTACCGACTACAATGCTAACGCAGGTATCCCTACTCCCGCTCCCGGTTCTGGTACCAACCCCAAATCGATCGCTCTCCCTTACGACGGAACCATCGATCTGCTTGACTATCTCGAGACCTATGCATTAGAGAAGAAGGATCTTGCCTCCACCGTTGGCATCACTCCTGAGTACTACATCACTTTCGCAGGTCTTAAGAACGGCGTAGGTCCTGAGGTTGTTATCAATGACGATCCCGACAAGGCTCTCTATCTTGCAGCCGACGTCGACAAGACCAACCAGAACAAGTTCCTCAAGATCGATGGCACCAAGATCAGCGTTAACGATGCATTCGTAAGCCTGCTCTCTCCTGCTATCGGCCGTACTCCTCTCCTCTATGTCCAGGCCAAGTATGACGGCAAGCCTCTTGCCGAGTGCTTGATCAAGATTGAGATTACTTCTGAGCCTGGTGGCGATCCTTCTAAGGGCTGGGATGTATTCATCTGGCACGATGCTAAGTTCAAGTTCGACGACCTTGCCACTCCTACCTTCACCGGTTATGAGGGAACCGCAAGTGCACCTCGTCTGGGTATCACCGAGGATGACAAGGATCTGAACGTCACTTGGGATGAGGTTAACCCTTGGGTCCTCAACGACGTTGACGTGAACATGTCTTACGAGGACTTCGGCGCCAAGTACGACCTTGCAAATCCTATGCTCGTTCTTGCTAAGGACAGCAAGGAGCCCGGTGCTGAGCTTCCTGCTTACGAAGATGCAGTGCTTGTTGCTCTTGGTGACATCAACACCTACTATTCCAAGTCCGGCACCGGCCTGACCCTTACCAGCCAGAGCCCTACCAACTGGAAGCAGAGCACCAACATTGCCGACCTCAAGGTTGACAATACCTTTGTTGCTACAGACTACTACACTAAGACCTTAAATAAGGATAATGCACTTGATGGTGTTCACTATGTGTATGTTGTCTATCCTGCACTTGACAATACCAAGAACATCGACGTAGTCTTCAAGTTCAGCTTCAAGGTTGCACCTCACGAGCACGATTGGACTATCCTCAAGAAGTACGACGACAAGAACTACTGGATCCTCAACCCTGACTACATCCTCGGAACCCAGGATCTCCTTATCGAGGAGAAGCCCGAGCTCACCGATTACTATGGAACTGAGCCTTACGTCACCTACGGTGCTGTTAAGGTGAAGGGTCTCGAGACCGACCTCCGTTCTGCATTCGTCGAGCACTTCAAGGAGTATGCTAACGCATGGAAGAACTGCAACGAGAATTCTGACTACACCTTCAAGGTGGTTAACTACAAGAACGACGTTGTTGACATCGTGGACGGTGGTACCACCACCAGCACCGGTGCTGACGCTGACGGATACGCATTCGTGACCATCTCCGGCGCTGACCTCAAGGCCATTGCTGCGGGCACCAAGACCAGCCCTGACATTCTCCTGCTCAAACCTGCAGGCCTCAGTGTTGGTAAGGATATCCTCATCCAGGTCGAGGAGAAGTGCACCGAGATCACTGACGGTCCTTCAATCTTCGGTTACTACTATGTAGTCTTCGAGGCCATCAAGCCTACCGTCAAGTTCAACGAGGTTAAACTCGGCGACTTCAAGGATCAGAACGATTACGCTCTTATCTCTGAGATCGTGAAGGGTGTCTACGAGAGTGACGCTGACGATGCAGTTGCACTGTTCGAGTGGGTTGAGGCTGAGACCGATGACACTGGTGCAGTTATCACTCCTGCCGGCTGGAAGCTCGGTCCTTCCGCAGCAACCTATGGCATCACCGATGCAACCAAGCTTACCTTCAAGATCAACAAGCTCATCTACGACAAGACTCCTAAGGATACTGAAGATTCCTTCAAGGGCCGTCTGAGCATCTTCGAGGCAGGTGACACTCTGACTCCTACTCCTACTTCCGCAGTTGCTGAAGGTGGTATTGACTGGAGGAATGATGGTACCAACCTCGAGCAGGATAAGCTTGCAGGCTTCGAACTTGAGGTCTTCTATGATGGCGAGTCCCTGACCAAGGGTGAGGGCGAGGTCACAGTCATGAAGACTCTCTCCAAGCCTCATCCTAATCACAAGGCAGATGGTTCCATCTGGGAAGACTAATCCTTGATTAACTCTTAAAATGGGGAGAGAGCTCTAACTCTCTCCCCTTTTTTCTTCTTATTTTTGTTAAACCATTTATGAAAAGCTTCTTATTCTATGCGTTACTTTCGTTTTACTGTGATACTACTCCTGGCAGCAGGCTTTCTGAGTTCCTGTCTCAGTCGTGATATTGAGCCCCAGGAGTTCGAACCTCAAGTTCAGGAACCCCAGCTTCCAGAGCCTGACGGGTCGGTTCTTCGCGCCAGTTTTGCCGGCGGCAGAGCCACCAAGACCGACTTTGGACGGTTCACTACATCTGAATCTTATGCCGAGATATACTGGAGCGAGAACGATAGTATCAATGTTTTTTATCCGGTTCAGAGTTATGCCGAGAGCTGCAAGTATGTTACTTCTCAGTCCGGCCCTGTAGCCGATTTTGTTAACCAGTCCCAGGTTGCTCCTTCGGGTTCTTCTTTCCTTGGGCTGTATCCATATACTCAATCAGCAAGCGCTGATATCAGTAGATCTACTATCCAGACAATTCTGCCTTCGTCTCAGCTGGCATATCCCGGCAAGTTCGATCCAACTGCTCTTCTTGCCGTGGCTTCTTCTACATCTGCAGACGAAATGGCTTTCTATAATGTATGCAGCGGCCTCTGTTTTACGCTTAAAGACGGCGGCAAATACTCCCGTATCGATTTCCGTGGCGGCAGCAATGAAGATGTTGCTGGTGCTATCAGCATCTCACTTTCCGACCCTACTGCGCCCGTTGCTACTGCGGCACAAGGTTCCGTGAAAAAAGTTGAACTCAGGCCCGCCGAGGGCGATACTTTTGCTGCCGGGACTCAGTATTATATAATGCTGAAGCCGGATGAATTCAAAAACGGCTTCAGCCTCGACTTCTATACCCCGGGTGCCAATTCAGCCACTCTTACACAGACCTGTACTTCTTTTGTCGTGTTCAGCAGGGGAGTCTTTGCCCGTATCCCTGAAGTTGACTCTCCCGGCAAGCTCTCCCGCATCCGTGACGGAATCGATCTCGCCGAAGACGGTGAGACCGCTAACTGCTATGTGGTTTCGAAGTCCGGTTCTTACAAGTTCCCTCTGGTGATGGGTAACGATCCGGAGCACACTCTAAGCGAAATAAGCAAGGTGACGGTTCTTTGGGAGACAGACAATACTTCCGCCTCTCAGACTGTCGGAAGCATCGTCAAGGATGTCACAAACAACAGCCGTTATGTGTACTTCAATACTCCTTCCACGCTTAAGAACGGCAATGCTGTAATAGCAGCATGGCGCAAAGTCGGCGGAAAGGATACGATAGTGTGGAGCTGGCATATCTGGGTGTGCAAAGACTTCGACCCCGATGCCAGTGCACAGACACTCAGACGCAAGCCAAAACCTATGATGGACCGTAACCTCGGTGCATTGAGCAGCAGCGCTACCAGTCCTCTTTCCAACGGCTTCTTCTACCAGTGGGGGCGCAAAGACCCGTTCCCGGGAGCAATCGAGAGTTATGTGGCTGCTGACGGCGGTGCAGGCACATATATGTCTACCACCGGCGGTACTTTAAAGCTTGAACCCGCTGTTAATTCTACCCGTTCTGTCACCGTGGATTATGTGATTGCGCATCCCAATGTCTTCATTACCTCCTCCGATGGTATATGGCTTCCTACTCCTGACAATACGCTGTGGGGCGTTGAGAGCAAATATCAGGGAGGACAGATTACGGAGACTGTTTATAAGTCGCTGTATGACCCCTGCCCTCCTGGCTGGAAGGTTCCCAGGGCACGTGTTATGAACGGAACCCAGCATGTTGAATCGCAGGAAGCATGGTCCGGTTTCTCATCGACCGAATACCGCTGGGAGGCATACGGACGAGGTATTTATCTTCCTACTACCCAGGGCGAAGCGTGGTATCCTAACAACGGCTATATCAGTAAGGAAGGAAAGGTTATTATGGTCGGACAATTCTGCTGCTACTGGTCCTGTGATCCTTACGGCGGCGGCGTTTCATTTGCCATGCAACTCCTCAAGGATATGGCGGGCACCCTTCAGTTTAATCCTATCCAGCACGGCAAGGTAAATGGAGAGGGGCACTCAGTTCGTTGTATTAAAGACAATTAAAAGACACAAGCATGAACAAGAGTATCAGAGCAATAATAGTTTTTTGTCTCGCAGCCTTCATTTGTGCTTGTGAGAAAGAACCTGTGCACGTAGAGCGTCTTATCCTTGATAAGGAGGCGTTGACTGTGCAGGTAGGCGAAACGAAGATGATCAATGTAACGGTGTCTCCGGCAAATGCCGAGGACAAAAAGGTTATCTGGACATCTTCCGATTCTTCTATCGCCTCGGTTTCTGTTGACGGTATCGTTACCGGCGTAGCCGCCGGCACAGCCTCCGTTAAGGCCATATCCGACGACAGAGGAATTACTGCCGTATGTATTGTTACGGTTGTTCCCCGTGCCGTTACAGAGTTGAGTATAGAGCCGGCGGAGCTTACTTTGAAGGAACTCGAGAAGTCGATTCTTAATGTTAAAATTACTCCTGAGAATGTTTTGAACAAGTCCATAGAATGGACGAGTTCAGACCCTGAGGTTGCATCTGTCAGCTATGGTGTTGTGTATGCCTTAAAGGCAGGCGAGGCTACAATTACGGCAAAAAGTGCCGAAGGGGACCGCACCGCTACTTGCAAGGTTACCGTTATCTGCCCCGTTAAGGGCGTAAGACTAAGCGATCACGCGGTAACTATCAAAGTCAGCAAATCCACGACACTTGATGCTGAAGTATATCCCTCAAGGGCTGCCGACAAGACTGTGACCTGGGCTTCAGACAATTCGTCTGTTGCTACCGTCAGCAGCGAAGGGGTCGTTACCGGTGTTGCTTCCGGCACAGCCAGAATAACCGTCAGGACAAGCGACGGTGATTTCACCGACGAGTGCACCGTTGCCGTAGTGAGCGATGTTGAGGGGATCAGCCTTAACCGCACCGATGCCTTTGAACTGGTGGTAGACGAGACCTTTGATTTTGTGGCTACAATTGAGCCGGGTGGCGCTACCAACCAGACTGTTAACTGGTCCAGCACCAAGCCCGAGGTGGCAAGCATCGACCAAAACGGTCATGTGGTTGCGCTGCACGCTGGTGAGACTATAATCTGCGCGACAACGCAGGACGGCGGTTATCATGCTTATTGTACTGTCAAAGTACGTAACAAGATTGACAAGATTTTTGTAAGTCCATCCAAGATTACTCTTTTTGTGGGAGGAGAAGGTAAAACTCTAACTTATACCACATCTCCTTCCGATGCCGGCAATGTGGGAATTGTCTGGAGTTCTACCAAGGAGAATATAGCAACCGTTGACCAGAATGGTCATGTTACCCCTGTGGGTAAGGGTGAAGCTAAAATATGGGCCTCCACCACCAACGGAGATGTTTACGATGGTTGCGTAGTGACGGTGCAACAGCCTGTTACTTCTATCAGTGTCGATCCGGAGTCTAAAGTAATGTGGACAGGCGAGAGCGAAGTTTTCACCGTAACTCTTCTCCCCGACGATGCTGATAACCTGAATTATACTGCTACTGTTACCGAGGGTAAGGATGCCGTCAGTATATCTAAAGCCGGAAATAAGGTTACCGTTAAGGCGTCAAAGGTCGGGTCCGCAAAGATTCAGTTTATGCCTGAACTCCCGTTATCTTCCGATATGAAGCCGGCGGAGTGCGTAATTGAAATAAAAGCGCATGTGAGTTCGGTTTCTATCGTTGGCGGTAATCATAGCGTCGATGTCGGCAAGAGCGTTAAGCTCAATGCAAAAGTCCTTCCGGATGATGCCGCAGATAAGTCGGTTGCTTGGTCAATTGACAATACAGATGTTGCCACTATTGACAATAATGGCAATGTGACCGGTATAGCTCCTGGAACCGCGACAGTAACGGTTACAACAACTGACAGTGGCAAGACGGCCACATGTACGATTACAGTCAACCAGCCGGTTGAATCGGTCTCTTTGAACAAGACAACCCTTTCGCTTAAGGAAGGTGAGTCGGAGACTCTTACGGCCCAAGCTACCCCTTCTGATGCCGACCAGAGCTTTACATGGATCTCCAACAACACCAGTGTAGCTACGGTAGATTCCAATGGTAAAGTTACTGCGGTTGCTCCCGGTTCTGCGGTTATTACCGCTACCGCCACATCTAACTCCTCAAAGAAAGCCGAATGCGCCGTTACAGTAACACCCAATACTATTCCTGTTGATTCTGTTACCGTCAGCCCTGAGGAACTTACACTAGTGGTGGGTGAGACCGCACAGATTTCTGCTACTGTCTTGCCGTCAAATGCCACTAACCGCGCCACAAAGTGGTCTACCAACTCGTCCGCAGTTTCTGTCGATCATGGCCTTGTTACGGCAAGGCAGACTGGATCGGCGTTGGTAATGTGTACATCGGAAGATAATCCCAAGGCTATGGGAACTTGTAAGGTTACTGTTGTTCCTCCGCCTGTAGCGGTTACGTCCATCACCCTGAACAAGACTTCGATGACCTTGTCTTACGGAGTTTCAGCAACGCTCGAAGCAACCATATCACCGAGCGATGCCTCCGATAAGACGGTTCAGTGGAGTTCAAGCGATACATCCGTCGCGACCGTGTCTGAGAATGGCCGTGTAATGGCCCAGCATAAGACAGGTACAGCTACCATTACGGCTAAATCTACTAATTATCCTGATGTTACTGCTACTTGTACCGTCACTGTAAAGTCAAGTATTGTCAATGTAACTGGTATCAGTATTAATCCCCGTTCGCTATCGCTATATGTCGGTCAGACAAAACAGATTGTGGCTACAGTATCCCCGTCCAATGCCGACGATAAGACCGTGATTTGGGAGGCCGCCGGAGGTGCAACCGTTATGGTTGACCAGCAAGGTAATGTCAAGGGTCTGAAGCCGGGCAATACTACGGTTACTGCCTTCACAAGCGGTAAGGAATATCAGACCACTGCGCGCATATCTGTGACTATCAACGAGATTGATCATATCGAATTATCCCATCCTAATGGAATAGTGCTTAAGGTTGGTGAGACTTTCGATTTGACTGCGACGCCCGTTGCCGCTGATCCTGATGCGGATCCTTCTTATCCTAACATCAGTTGGTCCAGTGGCGACAAGACCGTGGCTACTGTTGATAACGGCCATATCGTGGCCCTTAAACCTGGACAGATTACGATAACGGTGGTATCTGTTAACAATACCAGAATCAAGGCCACATGCCCGGTAACCGTCCTTCCTGCCGGTGCTTCCGGCGGAGGCTCAGAGGGAGTCGGCTTTGACGACTGGGACTTCTAAAGAATCGTAAATAATTCTTTAAGAATCAGCAAAATCTTTCATCAGCTATTGGTTTGAACGCTGCTCTTGGGTAGTTTAGCGCAAAAAACCGAAGCTATGAAAGATTTTTGCTTTGTGGGGCTTTGGGCCCTGCTTTTTGCCGTGGCCTGCACGTCTGCAGGACTTGAAGGGTTTGAACAGATGAC
>JAEEGJ010002688.1_pt1 | contig 82908 bp, 66 predicted proteins | sample 8958761 | NCBI WGS metagenome assembly JAEEGJ01 (sample SAMN16246546, study PRJNA631951) | gut metagenome | biome: gut microbiome; feature: rumen; material: RS-attached | host: Bos | place: Iran: Karaj | collected 2018-10 | reverse complement strand
GTGATGCTGCATCATGGGTGACAGGCACCAATCTGGTTATCGACGGTGGCCTGTCACTCCAATAAATATATACGCTTAACGTAAAAATGGATTTTTGAAACACGCTTAACGTTATTCGTTATTCGTTACTCGTTACTATTAAAATACCCCCGTCATCACGACGAGGGTAGGTTTTTGGTGACGCTTCACCAAGCAAACATGAAACGTAAAACAAAAGAAAAAAATTATTTCTAATCTAAACAAACTAATTTAATATTCATTATTTCTCCTGCTCATTTTGAGATTCGAAAAAATCCAAACTAACGCCCACCGAAATGTAGACCTTTTCACCTTTGTTATAAACGGCAGAGTAATCGCTGTCGAAGCGTTGCTCCAAAGAATCTAATTCGTCTTTGCTGACGTACCAATTCTCTGGATTCAGGTCTAGTCTTACCCACCAGCCAATTTGCTTATCTTCACAATCAACCATCTCTAAGGTATCAATTGACCGATAAGGATTGAGATTCCGTCTACCTAACTCTGCCATCATGGCAACAGCCCTCTTTACTAACTCTCTTTCAAGGTCTGTAAGCCTTTGTTTTTTTGATTTTTTTCTTGCCATAATCTTACATTTGTTTGGGTTGTGGTAATTCCAGCGACTTGTAGAAGTCACCTTCCTGTTCATAGTCATAGCACAGAACGAGTGTGTAATGTCTGAGCTTCTTGAGAGAACGCATGTACTGCGTCAGGGCATTGTGGTTATACGTGATTTTCGGCTTGTCGTTCTCGTCGAGTTCTGGCTGTCCGTCATGGTCAACCATAACGGAATAGAAGCCGAGAACGAAACACAGGAAGTCTTCATCCACTTCCGCCCTGTACTGCGTACCTGGGTTGGAGTACAGCGTACCGTCCCAGTCCAGTATGCAGGGCCATGACTTATAGACGAGGTCACGTCCTAACAGCTTGGTTTGTGCGCCGTAGTTCATTTGCACCTGTTTGGCACCGCGCTTGACGGCCTTGATTTTGTTGGACATCGCCACACCACGGGCAATGAACCCGTGTGTGCGATGTATCCAGTCAGCGTCCATCAGGACACCTTTTAGTTCTATTGGTATTAAGAATTCTTCTGCCATAGTCCTTTACCTACTTTTTTGATATAACCTAATTTCATCCAACGGTTACACTGCATGCCGGCAGCACAGACCGTTAACCCCAAGAGCGACGCCGCCTGCTTTCTGTCGAAGGTGTCGGGCAGTGTGTCGAAGAGCCTTTCGTTACGGCTTGTTCTCGTCTGCTTGCGCATGACGAACGCGTTCTTGGCGTTCGCCCACGTTTCTTCCAGCATGCTGCCGAAGAAGAGGTCCTGATAGTAGATGACGGTATCGAAGATGAATTCCGCGAAATCCAGGTCTGACTGGGTGATTTTCGGCTTCATGATATCCACCTTCTCATCCTTGTCATGCTGCAACATGGCCTTGGCCAATACGCGTACGATGGTGAACCATTCGGCATAGAACACGGCACGCTTGCGGAAGTAGTCCAGCACGTGGTCCTCATCCAGCTTCGCTGCCTTGGCGGCCTTCTCGCATAGCTTGTAGCAATGCTCAACCAGCTTGGGAACGTAGACTTCACCCTTGAGGGCATCGAAACGCTCACCCCATTTCTTGAGTTCTTCGGCCGTCTTCTGTTTTTCATCGTAGTTGCCTTTCTCAATCATCGAGAACTCATCACTCTCGATGCGGCAGATGGCAATACGGCTGCACAGGCCGTCGTTGACATTGCGCATGTTGATTTTCTTCGCCAGTGACACGTCGGTACCCGTGACGATTTGGTTCCAAAACACCTGAATGACCTCGTTGACGCTGTCGCTGTTGGCGTAGTCCACGCCGCTGAACTCGTTGTGGAAGGCCTTGAGTTCGAGGTCATGCTTGCCAATCCATGTGCCGCCACTTTGTGCCGTCACGCTACTGTCCAGCTCAGAGTCGAAGGTGTACAGATGCAGCGGCATCAGTTCTCCATCAACCAGCTCCTTTGCGTTGATTTGTCGCTTGTAGAACACAGCGTTTGACGTGCGCGACGGAATGTACCTGATGACCACGTCCGGCTCTTCCATGGGCTTATCATTCTTAGAAGATTTATTGACGGTCTTGCGCTTCTTATTCTCCTTCTTGTAGTCCGCTTCTGCCTTTCGTCCAGGCTCATCGGCGGCACGGAGTACGGCCATGATGCTTTGGTCGAGCCAGTCTGCAAAGGACTTGCCACTGGCGGGCTTGCCGATGATGAAGACCTGCGGGTTCATTCGGTGCTGTTGGCCGTCGTAATGTAGGTAATGCACTCTTGTTGCCAGCGTTGCGAACATGCCCCCTGCTGCGAAGACCCCGGCCACTTTGTTAACGTCTGGCAGATGGGAACAACACGCGGAGTATATGGGGTCTTCTGCCAAAAGAGGTCGTAGTCTGTCTGCCAGCGCCTCGCTATCACTTCTAAAAGCACGTTCTGAAGCGCTGCCCTCCACGGCGTTGACACCACGAGAAACACTCGTATCTGTACCTTGCAGCAAGGATTGTATGGCCTTTGGAAGTTCTCGCCACATTTTATATGAACAGACTTCATCGGCAATGTCGTCAATCTCGCGAGCGTTACTTTCTTGCTGCTCCCATTCACGCACCCAAGGAAGCGCACGTAGCGCCACTTTGAGCTTCGATGCGTTATTGTCAACGAGGTAGCGAAAGTGGCCAGCCACCTTGATAAGACTTCTGTGACGGTCGCCCTTAACTGGCGCTCCATATCGGTTGGCATACCGAAGGGCCAATTCTCTAACGGGTATGCTGCCATAGGTCAAATCTCCATCCTTTTCAGGTACGTCCCCGTTACCATCACTGCCTTTGTCATCAGGCGTACCAGTGTGTTCGTTACTGTCTGAACTGCCACCAGCGGCAGCAGCAGAATCATGATGATGACCCCCGTCACCATGACTGTCAGGGCCTTGATGTGAACTATCAGTTTCATTGCTTTTCTTGTTTTGTTTTTTGGTGTTGATGGGTGCTGAATTACCCTTGCGGTATAACTCTCCATATTTCTTGTCAAATTCTTCATTGTAATATTCTACGATGGTAGGATTGAGATACGTCACGTTCGACTCGTCGACGACGAATGAACCACGGCTGCTGTCCTTGATGGCCTCGTCATTCTCGATGCCGAGGTATTCAGACAGCTTGCGCTGGTTGTCGGCAATGTTGCCCTCGTCGGGGTCGGCAGCGAAGACGATTTTCAGACCGTGGTCGCTGGGCGTGACGTATATCATGAATATCTTCCACTTCTCGCAGTCATGACGGAACAGCTCCGGGTGTGTGTCGCAAATCTTCTGCGACAGCGCACACGGAAACTCAATGTGGTCAATGTCAAGGACTGCAAGGCCGTTGAGATAGGTAGCTTCCTGCTTGCGCCAGTAGCCTTCCACGCCGCCCTTGCTCTTGGTCTTTTCTACGTGCGCGGCAGAAAAGAGGAAGAGCGGCAAGTTGCGCTTGGCCAGCTGATAGGCCTCTTCGTTACCCATCTGCAAGCATGCTCGCGCATTCTGAACCTGCGTAGCAATGGACATATCACGAAGGATGTCCATCAGCTGCTGCGAGTTCTCAATCACTTGCACTTGTTGATTGTACTTTCGTTGATAGCAAAACATTTTGAAATCTCCTGTATTTTTTCGTAAAACATGATTTTATAATCTCTCTTTCCGTCAGGTGTCAGAGGTACGATGAAGCTGCATTCGATTTGCTTCTTTGTCTTGTTCACGGTCATCTTCAAGTTTGGGTCGTTCTTCAGCACGGCACCCTTCGGGGTGAGGCTTTCAGGTAGCTTTGTCTTGAATTCCTCATTGAAGCACTTGGCAAAGGCTGAGGACACCTCGCTGGCGGGGTCTACGGCATCGGCAGCACACTCGATGGTAATCACCTTCTTGGGTGATGCTCCAGTAGTGGTGTAGACCTTGGCATTGCCGTACTTTTTTACGTCGGTACGCTGGGGTTTCCCCTCCTTCTGACTGACAAATTCGAAGGCATTTCCCTCATAAAATGTCGCTGTGCCACGAACTTTGATGAAGTTCTTTTCTGGCTGTTTTTTCACGTTGTCTTCCATTGTTTTTGTTGTTTAAGTTATTGAAAATGAATGAATTATCAAATAGTAACGAGTAACGAGTAACGAATAACGTTAAGCGACTTTCAATTTTTCCAGCGGTGCAGTAAAAGAAAGTTCAATAAGAATAATTTATAATTATTATTATTGGCCATTAGCATTATTACTAAACGTTATTCGTTATTCGTTATTCGTTACTTTTAGAACGCGCGGTCGCTAAAGACTTGATTATTTGTTGTGAACACATGATAAAATTTTTCCGTTGACGTCGATGCCCACGCGGCACTGATCTTTCAGAGTGCTACTGCATCCGTAGTGTACCCATGTACTCCCACTTTGGGTATTGTGGGATATCAAGACTTCCTTCGTAAAATCCATTCCCATTGCGAGGTCGACGAAAAGACAGATCTTGTCAAGCGGCAGGACGACGTCAGCCGCAAGGCCTTGACAATGGAGTGATGTTGGCGACCCACCCACGAGTTCGTTCACGAGTTTGCTACGATAGCCCGAAGAGATTTTCAGCGGCACATTCATCCATGCCCTGATGGTTTCCAACTGCATACAAAGATGATGCAGGTTCATGTCAATACCCGTCCTTGTCGGCAGGTTCTCATAGTTCGTCTTGTGTTTCTTGTTATACGCAAGAAGCGCCGACGACTGCGTCATTTCGTTGAGCGTAAAATGCTCGGTAATCTTTTTTTGTTCCATACTCGAATGTTTTTTATTTTGACTTTGAAATCGATTTCGAAGGCAAAGTTAGGAACAAAAAAAAGGCGATGGAAATAATATTCCATCGCCGTAGAGTTTTCCGGAGTTTTTTACAGTTTTTTTTAGTTTATGTGCACAGAAGGGTCGGTTCCGCTGTGCACTTAGTCTATGATGAACTTGCGGCCGTTATAGAGGTAGACGCCCTTGGCGGTTGGTTTTTTCGCAAGACGGCGACCATCGAGGGTGAACCATGCGGGTGTCGTGGCAGTCGTATCGCTATGCACGCGAGCGATGCTTGTGGGTGGATTACCCGGCAATCCCAAAGTTTCTACATAAGCCTCCCATCCGCTTTTGTTTACAGCATAGTCAGAATGGAAATGGAAGGTAAGTGCGCCATCAGGGTTTGTGGCGCTCAGCATGCCGGGATTATTACCACCAGTAAAAACACCCACACGTGGTGCGTTAATTGTCGTGCCATCGTAGATATCGAGATAATCGCAGCCCTGCTCTGTGAGAAAGCTCTGGAACGTCACCATGATGATGCCATCGGCTGTTGCCGGATAGATGGTCAGGGTGACGTCTTGATTGTCGGAGTAGTTCGACTCCGGTCCGCCATCGTCGCAGAACAAGGCGTTGTTGACAGATACCGTACCCTCGTGCATTTTTAACGTATTCGTTACTTTGACATAGCCCTTCTTGGTTATGGTAGCGGTCTCGCCTTCTTCGTTGGTCACGGTGAGATGAACGTCATAGGTGCCAGGCTCGTTGTAAGTCACTGTGGGGTTCTGCTCGGTCGATGTATCGGGTGTGCCCCCCGTGAATGACCAATTCCAGCTAATTAACTGTCCGCCCCATGATTCGTCGGTGAAGTGCACCTCTTCTCCAAAGGCCAAGATCGTCTTGTCGGCCGTAAAGTCAGCGACAATCCCCTCCAGCGGCGTCAGTTCCACGTTGACGTCGACAGTTTCGTAGTCGGCCACGGTCACCTGCGTTTCATACGGCTCGTAGCCTCGCTTCGTGACTCTCAGGGTGTACGTGCCACCTTTCACGGGGCGGTGGAAGACGGCGTCATCAGAATATGTCGATACCGTAGAAGACTGGTCGTCGTGATTAACCAGCGTGATGGTTGCCCCCTCTAACAGGGAAGATGTAGTTGGGTCAATCACGGTGCCGTGGATACCGTATAGGCACTGGTTCATCAGGGCAAACAGGCTATTTTTGTTACGGTACCAGAAAATAGGCATCTGGCTCGGGCTGGGCAGTTTCGTGTTCGAACAATGTATGCTTATTGCCCTGCACTGGGCATAGCCGTTGAGGTAATCCTGCAGGCCGCCGCCTATCATGTACCACTGTGCACCATTGGTGACGCCGTTGTTGTAATCAGTCATGTAGCTGGGAGACTCTACGTGTGTCAGGTCGGCATATTCGTGGCTGATCAGCTGGAACCACGCATCGTCGGCATGCAGGGTGTAGGTGTTGTCCCAGGGATAGCGGATGACCTCGGCACCGCCATGGAAGATGGCCGCCATGGTGAAGTGTTGCTGTTGTGCAAGTGCCATCATCCACTCCGTCTCCGATGCGTATGGATTTCCGTCGGGATGCGGACCTTGGTGCGGGTCGGGATAGTTGCGGTCCATGTCTATGCCCTGGGCGTTTTCGCGTTGGGCACCATTGACGGTATTTTCGCCGCCACGGTAGGTACCGTCGGGATTTATGTTAGGGCAGAAGTAGAGGTCGAGATTGTCCATCACGGTCTGAACTTCCGGCTGTTCGGAATTCTCCAGAAGATAGTCGATGAGTCGCAGCAACAGCATCCAGCCCGTCGTCTCGTCGCCGTGAATAGTCGAGGCGTATAGGAACTTCGGCTTTCCAACGCCGGAACCGTTATTGAGGTGCGCTACCAACAGTTGTCTTCCGCTCGGCAGCGTGCCCAGCGTAATGATTTCACACTTGTCAGGGTGGTCGGTCGCAAAACCAAACATTATGCTTTCGTATTCCGAATAGGTGGGATACTGATCCCAGTCGGCCATCATGCGTCCACTGCCTATCAGCAGGAGCGCGGCCATCAGCAACAATCTCATTTCTTTCATGCCGTCGATGAATTTAGTTATTCCGATTACGGTGCAAAGTTACGGTTTTAGTTCGACATTTGCAAACATACAGCATAAAAATAGTTGTAGTTTTTAAATAAATTGCAATTTATTTGTGTATCTTTTTGTTAACAAGTTGTGAAATTTTCTTAACGATTTTGCAAAAATCGATTCGTTGCAAATAGGTGTACGCGCGGTATGCGCCTTGCGTGCGCGAGGAACGGCGAAAAAGTCGCTTGCATATATCAAAAATAGTTCCGAACTTTGCACCGTCGAAACAGCGTGCTTGGCACTAACTCCGAGAGTAAGGGGCGCAAACTTAAAGAGAGCAGGCTGGTCGCTCCGAGCCACCCTGCCGCAAGCACTAAGAATTAGACCAAAATTAACATTACGCGTATATGCATCACTCGCCAAGGATAAAGAAGCCAGAAATGATTGCTTTTGACGAATTTTTTGATAATTCGTGTGAAAAAGAAAAGAATTTCGCGGAAAATGCTTATCTTTGCATGCGAAAGGTAACTATGAGAAAAAAAATAGGTATATGGTACGGATGAGATATGGATTGCTTGCTGCTCTTGTTGTATGTGTGACGTCCTGGGGACTGGCGCAGGATAAAACCATCGTGTTTACACCGCAATGGACTGCTCAGGCGCAGTTTGCCGGCTACTATGTGGCTGAGGCAAAGGGATTCTACCGCGATGCTGGTGTGAAGGTCAGGATAGAACACCCTTCGGCCACCCAGCCCGCCATGACCCGACTGCGCAACAAACAGTGTCAGGCGACTACGCTACAACTTTGTCAGGCCTTGGAAACGGTGGACGAGGGCATCCATCTGGTCAATATCCTGCAGACGTCGATGAACAATGCGATGGTCATTGTCTCTGCACGTGGGAAAGACCCGCTGACGCAGCATGGTGCCCGCGTAGGCATCTGGAGTGCGGGCTTCGGACAGTTAGCTATCTGCATGAGTCTTAAGGACCATTTGAACTACGAATGGATTCGTTTCGCCCAGAATATCAACCTTTTCCTCTCTGGTGCGCTTGACGCCACATTGGCCATGAGCTACAACGAGTATTACCAGTTGGTGCAGGCTGGCATCGAGATGAATGACAAGACTGTGTACCGCTTCTGTGACCACGGCTACAACGTGCAGGAGGACGGCGTCTATATGACCCGTGAATACTACATGAAGCACCGCGACCAGGCGCAACGTTTTGCCCAGGCCAGCAGGAAAGGGTGGGAGTGGGCTGCCCAGCATCCTGACGAGGCACTGGACATCGTGATGCAGTATGTCGACAAGGAACATATCGCCACCAACCGTGTTCTGCAGAAGCTGATGCTCAAGGAGATATTGCGCCTGCAGGTGGACCGCGAGTCGAAGAAGCGTGAGTTCCGTCTGCGTCCTGACATGGTGCAGCAGGCCAGCCGTCTGATGTTTGACAACCAGATGCTGTCCCGAGAAATAACGTACGAGGAACTTGTAAGTAAGTTTTAATTTCTAATTTTCCAGTGAACTGTGAACTATGAATAACGTTTTCTCATATATCCACCGAAAATTGTCCGTCAGGGTGAGCCTGTGGGTGGTCATGTTTGCCGCCGTCATCTTCATAGCAGCCCTCAGTTTCCTGTTTTATCAGTCGCGTGAGGCCGTCCGTCAGGAGGCCATGAGTCATGCCATGCAAATTCTCGACAAGACGTCGCTGCGCGTAGAAGGCATCCTGAACCGTGTCGAGGTGGCTTCGCAAATGACCGAGTGGCTCGTTATGAGGCATCCGGAAGTGGCCGACTCGATGTTTGTCTATAGTCGCGGCATGCTGCTCAACAACCCCGACTTCTACAATTGTTCCATAGCCTTCGAGCCTTATTATTTCTCGGAACATCAGCGCTATTTCTCGGCCTACTCTAAGCACTCCGGTGACAGTATTCGTACCATACAGGGCGGCAGCGACAGCTACCAGTATTTCTTTATGGACTGGTACCTCATGGCTACGCTGCTCGACAAGCCGTGCTGGACGGAACCCTACATGGATCTCGATGTACCCACCAATACCAGTGAGATGGTGACAAGCTATTGCCAGCCCATCAAGGACCGGCGTGGCAGGAAGATTGGCGTCATCAATACCAGTCTGTCGCTGAACTGGCTTTCGCAGACCATTTCTGCAATCAAGCCCTATCCCAACTCGTACAGCATCATGATAGGTCGTGGCGGTACCTATTTCGTGCATCCTGACTCGATGAAGATTACCCGTCAGACCATCTTCACCCAGACGTTGGAGACACCCGATACAGCTATCACTGCCCTGGGTCATGCCATGCAGCGTGGTGAGGAGGGTATCAAGCACATGAACATCCATGGTGAGGACTGCTATGTGTTCTATAAACCCCTTGGCAAGACGGGTTGCTCGATGGCCATCGTCTGTCCAGAGAGTGACATCTTCGGCGGCTTCGACCGTCTGCGCCGTACGGTCTTGGCCATCGTTGCCGTCGGTCTGCTGCTGATGCTCTACTTCTTCATCCGTATCATCACCCGTGAACTGCAGCCCCTGCGCCGTCTGGCCAGCGAGGCCGAAACCATCGCCTCCGGACAGTTCGATGCCCAATTGCCCGATTACGGACGTACCGACGAGATTGGCCAGTTGAGTCATTCGTTCGGCAACATGCAGCAGTCGTTAGTGAGATACATTGACGAGCTGAAGAACACCACCGCACAAAAAGCATCGATAGAGAGCGAGCTGCAAGTGGCCAGCGACATACAGATGGGCATGCTGCCCTCTATGTCTTCGCAATCATATAGCTTATGCGACGATGTGCTGCTGTACGCCTCGCTGACCCCAGCCAAGGACGTTGGCGGCGACCTGTTCGACTTCTATATCCGCGATGAGAAACTCTTCTTCTGCATCGGCGACGTGTCAGGAAAGGGTGTGCCGGCATCGCTCTTCATGGCCGTCACACGTTCCGTATTCCGTACCGTGTCGGCCCGTGAGTCAATGCCCGACCACATCGTGTCAACCCTGAACGAGACGATGGCCGACATGAACGAGACCAATATGTTTGTCACGCTTTTCGTCGGTGTACTGGACTTGCCTACGGGACGTATGCGTTACTGTAATGCCGGTCACGACGCCCCGCTGCTCATCGGCAAGGGTGTCGGCGAGTTGCCTTGCGACTCGAATATTCCCGTCGGCTTCATGCCGTCGTGGAAATACTCGCTTCAGGAGACGCAGATTTTTACCGGCACCACGATCTTCCTTTTCACCGACGGGTTGACTGAGGCTGAGAATATTACCCATGGACAGTTCCAAATGGAGCGCATCACCGATGTTGCCTCCCAGGCATTGTCACTGCAACGACAGGAGCCTCAACTACTCATATCATTCATGACCGATGCCGTACACCAGTTTGTGGGTGAAGCCGAACAAAGTGACGACCTGACGATGATGGCCATCCAGTACGTGCGGCAGGAACGTGACATACGTTTCCGCAAGAGCATCGTACTGGCCAACGACACCGAGGATGTGCCGCGACTGGCAGCCTTTGTCGATGAGGTGTGTGAGACCGTAGGCTTCGATGCTGAGATAACCATGTCGCTGAACCTGGCCATCGAGGAAGCCGTCGTCAATGTCATGGAATACGCCTATCCGTCAGGCACCCACGGCGATATCACCGTTGAAGCCACGTCGGACGATGTACAGCTGACGTTCACCATCATCGACAGTGGTGTACACTTCGACCCAACTGTTCAGGCCGAAGCTGACACCACGCTCTCAGTTGAGGAGCGACCCATTGGCGGTCTGGGCATTTTCCTGGTGCGCCAAATCATGGACTCCATCAACTACGAGCGTGTTGACAACCTCAACGTACTGACGCTGAGAAAGAATATCGGAGACAAGTCCTAAAGACCTCTGGCCTTGAGCAGGCTGGAGACATCGGGCTGCGCCATGCCTGTAAAGTCGGTGAACATCTGCATGAGGTCGCCGGTATTGCCGCGACTCAGTATCTTATCACGGAAGTCCTGACCAGTTTCAGGTTTCAGGGCACCGCGCTTGGCAAAGACATCGGCAATATTGACGGCCAGCACCTCGGTCCACAGATAGCTGTAGTAGCCTGCGGCATAGCCACTGCCCCAGACGTGGTTGAAGTAGCTGGTGCTGTAGCGGGGAGGAATCTGGACATCCAACAGACCAATCTGACGGAGGGCTTCGGTCTCGAACTGTTGAGCCTGCTCAGCTGTGGGAATGTCCTTTGCAGGCAGCATGTGCCAGGCCAGGTCGAGACAGGTGGCTGCCAGATTCTCGCCAAGGGCGTAGGCCGACTGGAAGTTGATGCTCTCAAGCATGCGCTGCTTCAGTTCGACGGGCATGGCCTCGCCTGTTTTGTAGTGGCGTGCATAGTGGTCGAAGACCTCAGGAATGGTGGCAAACGACTCGTTGAACTGCGAGGGCATCTCCACGAAGTCGCGAGCTACATTGGTACCCGCCAGCTTGTTGTAGTTGACGTTGGAGAGCATGCTGTGCAGGGCGTGTCCGAATTCGTGGAACAGCGTCGTCACCTCGTCCCACGTCATGAGCGAGGGCTGTCCCTCTGGAGCTTTGGCGTTGTTGCAGACGTTGTAGACGACGGGCTTCAGGTTCCAATGGTGGCTCTGCTCGATGAAGTTGTCCATCCAGGCTCCGCCACGCTTCGTGGCACGGCGGTAGTAGTCGCCATAGAACAGCGCGAGGCTATTGCCGTCCTTGTCGATGACCTCGAAGACGCGCATGTCTGGGTGGTAGATGGGAATATCGGTACGCTCCTTGAAGGTCAGGCCGTAGACGCGGTTGGCGGCATAGAACACACCGTTCTGCAACACGCTGTCGACGGTGAAATAAGGCTTCACCTCGTCTTCCGAGATGTTCAACTGCTGCTTCTTCATCTTGGCAGAATAGTAGAAGCGGTCGTAGGGCTCCAACTGAGAGGTGGGGGGTAAGGGGTTAGAGGTGAGAGAAGTGTCATGAGCGAACGCATCGATGGCCTTTGTCTCAGCATCGGCCTTGGGACGGTAGGCCTTGATGAGGTTCTTCAGGAAGGCATAGACGTTGTCGGAGGTCTTAGCCATCGTATTCTCCAGCGAGTAGGCGGCATAGTTGGGATAGCCCATCAGCTCGGCCTGCTCGGCACGCAGCTTGGCAATCTCGGTCACGATGGCGAAGGTGTTGTGCTTGTTGGTACCGTCGGCACGATGGATGCTGGCCTCATACACACGCTTGCGCAGTTCGCGGTTGTCGAGACTGGCCAGAATAGGCTGCTGGGTGGTATTTACGATGACGATGGCATAGGGAGCCTTGCCGCCACGGCTCTCGGCATCCTTCTTGCATTGGGCAATGTCGGCCTCGCTCAGTCCGGCCAAGTCTTCCTCCTTATCAACCCACACCAAAGCGTCGTTGGTGGCAGCTTGCAGGGAGTCACCCCACTGCTGCTGCAGGTCAGAGATGCGCAGGTTGATTTCCTTCATGCGAGCCATCTTGTCGTCAGGCAACAAGGCACCTTTGCGTACGAATTCCTTGTAGGTCTCTTCCAGAAGCTTCTTGTCCTCGCCCTGCAGCGATTCATGCTCATTGTCGTAAACCTGCTTGATGCGCTCGAACAGCGGTTTGTTGAACGAGATGTCGTTTTCCAGCTCCGTCAGCTGGGGCTGAACCTTCTTCTCTATCTCGCTCAGTTCGTCCGTCTTGTCGGCTTCCACCAAGGCGAAGAACACATGGCTTACACGGTCCAGCTGGCGTCCGCTGTCCTCGTAGGCCACAATGGTATTCTCGAAAGTGGCCGAGTCCTCGTTTTCAACAATCTTCTGGATGTTCTCCCTCGTTTCTGCAATGGCGGCTTCAAAGGCCGGCAGATAGTCGGAAGTCTTGATTTTGCTGAAGTCAGGGGCCCCAAATGGCAGCTCACTCTCTGCCAGTAGGGGGTTCTCACGCTGGCCTTGCTGTTGACAGGCCGTGAATGGCATCATGGTAGCCGATGCAATTGCTAATGTCATAATGGTCTTTTTCATCTTATTATTTATATTAGTTACTATTTTTTGCATAATCGCTGCAAAAGTACGAAAAATTCTCTTATCTCTTGTCACTTTTATTTTTTTATTCTTTTATTTTTTTATTCTTTTATTTTTTTATTACCTTTGCACCCCGAAAGACAAGGGAATGGGGTGAGAATCCCCAACTGTCCCGCAGCTGTAAGCAGCCAGAGAAACGGAGTAAACACGTATGTCACTGATATTGTTGGGAAGACGTTTGCTATCCGGGCTGTAAGTCAGAAGACCTGTTGCAGACCAGCGTTACTCTGGGGTTAGGACGTTGGGAAAATAGAGAGACGAGATGAAGAAGGGTCTGACATCGTTGTGCTTGTGCATGTTGTCCGTAGGTGCTGTGGCTCAGACGGACACCATTACAAGTCGTACCCATGAGCTGGAGGGTGTGACCATTACGGAGACGCAGCGACAGCATGTGGTGACGAGTACGGCTCCGATGCGTCTGATGAACCGCGAGGACATGAAGGTGATGGGTGTGACGGACATGGCGGACGCCCTGCACCGCATGCCTGGCATCACGCTACGCGACTATGGCGGAGCCGGCGGCATGAAGACGGTGGCCGTGCGTGGCTTCGGAGCGAAACACACGGGTGTGTGCTACGACGGTGTGATGCTCTCGGAGTGTCAGAGCGGTGAGATTGACCTGAGCCGCTATTCGTTGGACAATGTGGACCGTCTCTCGCTGGTCATCGGCGACAATGACGACATCTTCATACCGGCTCGTCAGGCTTCGGTACCTGCGGTGCTGAATATCGTCTCGGCTGTGCCGAATGGCAATCCTTATGATTTGCGGGCACAACTGAAGGTGGGTTCGTTTGGGTTCGTCAGTCCCTTCGTGCGCTACGAACAGCAGGTGACGGACGCCGTGTCGCTATGGGCTGTGGGCGAATACACTTATGCCGAGAACGACTACCCGTATACCATCAAGAATGGGAACGAGACGGTGAGCGACCGTCGCAGCAACAGCCGCATGAACTGCGGTCACGGCGAGGTGAACTTCATGGCCAGGCTGAGTCCTTCGGACATGCTTACGGGCAAGGTGTACTACTACGACAATGATCGTCAGCTGCCTGGACAGGTACACTACTATACGACGCTGAGCGGTGAGACGTTGCACGACCGTAACTTCTTCGGACAGCTGATGTACCAAACTCGTCTGGGCGAGAATGTGTCGTTGCGCACGCATGCCAAGTTCAACTGGATGGAGTCGGTTTTCCGCGATCGTTTGTATCCTGATGGTGTCAACGATGCCAGCTACTGGCAACGTGAGGGCTATGTTTCGGCATCGCTGCTCTATGTGCCGCATCGTGACTGGGCGCTGGACTATGCTGCCGACTATGCGTACAACAATCTGAACGGTTCGTCGGCACGGACGGTAGTGGGACGCCCTTACCGCCATACCGTGTTACAGTCGGCCACGGCCAAGTACAGCACCCGTCGGCTGACCGTCATGGGACGCCTGTTGTGGTCGCTCTACCTGAACGATGCGAAGGAGGGCAATAGTGCCCGCAACATGCGGCGCCTGTCGCCGTCGCTCTCGCTGTCGTACCGTTTGCTGGCCGACTATGGTCTCTATGCCCGTGCTTCGTACAAGAATATTTTCCGTTCACCGACGTTCAACGAGAGCTATTACTACCACTATGGCAGTCCTGACCTGAAACCTGAGAGTACGGACCAGTGGAACGTTGGACTGACGTGGGAAGTAAGAAGTAAGACGGAAGATGGCAGACGTAGAGGTACTGAGGTGCAGACGACGCTTGACATATATTATAATAAGGTACGCGATATGATTGTGGCCGTGCCGAAGACGATGTTCGTGTGGTCGTGTGTCAATGTGGGCAAGGTGCAGGTGTTTGGTCTCGACGCCATGCTGCGTGGCGTGCAGCATTTTACTGACAGACAGCGACTGACGGTGACTGCCGGCTACAGCTACCAGCGTGTGCAGAACATGGTCAGCAGCGAGTCGCCGCACTACAAGAAACAGATAGCCTACATGCCCGAGCACTCGGCGTCGGCATCGGTGGGCTACGAGCATCCTTGGCTGAACGGCGCTGTGCATTGTGTGGCGGTCAGTGAGCGCTGGGCCAACAACGAACACTACGAAGGCACATGCATTGACGGCTACTACGACGTGGGTCTGACCTTGTGGCGAGAGTTCCGCATCGGCCGCAACCAGATAGAGGCCCGCTTCGACCTGAAGAATGTCTTCGACAGGCAATACGAGATAGTGTCGCACTATCCCATGCCAGGCAGAAGTTACCAGATATCAATTAATTATCAAATTTAAGAATTTAAGAATTTAAAAATTAAATAATTAAACATTTAAACATTAAAAATTATCGCAATGAAAAAACATCTTTTAAGTTTGGCAGTAATGATGGCAGGTGCAACCCTGTTTACTGCCTGTAATTCACACGACGAAGACAACAGTCTTGTTCCTGTGGCCGTGACCAATGGTTTCTATGTAGTATGCTCAGGCAATACCTCATCGGCTATCGACGGTAGCCTGACGTATTTCGACTATAACACAGGTGCGGCCACGCAGAATGCCTTCAAGGTAGCTAACGGCCGCAGTCTGGGTATGACCGTGAACGATGCCATTCGCTATGGTGACAAGCTGTACATTGTCGTTGACGGAGAGCACAAGGTGTTCGTTTGTAACATCAAAACCATGAAGCAGATTGGCGTCATCGACACGACTGACGGTACCATGCTGGGTGAGGAAGGCGGTGCCCATCCGCGTCGCTTGACGGCTGATGGCGGCAACATCTATGTATCGACATACGGCGGCTATGTGGCAGCCATCGATACCCTCAACTTCACGCTGAAGAAGAAGTACGAGGTAGGTTCGTATCCTGAGGGCATCGCCATCTACGATGGCTATCTGTATGTCTGCAACAGCGACTACGGTATGGGTCAGAAACCGTCAATCTCAAAGATTAACCTCGCTACCGGAGTTGACACTCCCATCAAGAACGAGAACATCCGTAATCCGCAGGAGATTGCCGTGGCTGGAACACGTGCGTACTATCTCGACTACGGTCAGTATGGTCCTGCTCCTGCCTACGCTCAAGAGAATGCCGGTGTGTACTGCATCAACAGTGCTGGGGAGATCTCGTGTGTAGTACCCAACGCTACGGCAATGGCTACGTCTGGCTATAACATCTATACTGTCAATGCACCCTACGGTTCTGGTCAGGTGTCTTACAACATCTACAACATCCAGAGCGGTTCGCTGACGACGATGACGCCTCCTGAGATTGAGAGTCCTGCCTGCATCGGCGTAGACCCCGTCAACAACTATATCTTCATTGCCAGCTACCACCTGACTACTTCCGAGTGGGGAACCTATGCCGACTATAGCAGCAACGGCTATGTCGTGGTATTCGACAGCACTGGAACCAACAAACTGGACAAGTTCGATTGTGGTGTAGGCCCCCAGCGTTTTGCCTTCAGCATTGGCGTGAAGTATGTGCCGTATACTTTCTAAAATACTCCTGACGATAGCAGTCGTGTGGCTATCCTCCTGCGGCGGTCAGATGAACCGTCTGCAGGAGGACGGCGATACGCTGCATTTGAAATACTCGACACTGCTCTCCATCGTACGCTACGACGGCTATACGGTGGCCGACATCAAGAATCCATGGAACGAGGGTAAGGTGCTGCATAGCTACATCCTCGTACCTCGTGATGCCGAGATGCCGAAGAATCTGCCTCATGGTTCCATCATCCGTACACCTGTGCAGCGTGCTGCCGTCTTCACCACCGTACACTGTTCGCTGCTCACATCGTTGGGACATGGCGATAATATCGTGGCTGTGGCCGACCTGAAGTATATCAAGGTGCCATACGTCCAGCAGCAGGCAACAGCAGGACGCATAGCCGATTGCGGCAATGGCTTGAATCCTGTGGTGGAGAAGATCATCGATGTCAAGCCTGAGGTCATCATGCTCTCGCCCTTCGAGAACAGCGGCGGCTATGGTAAACTGGAGGATATTGACATTCCTCTCGTCGAGTGTGCCGAATACATGGAGAACTCACCCCTGGCCCGTGCCGAATGGATGAAGTTCTATGGCATGCTCTATGGTGAGGAACAAAAGACTGACAGCCTCTTTGCCGTTGTCGACAGCAGCTATAACAAGTTGAAGGAGGATGTAAGAGGTAAGATGGAAGAGGTTAAGCCGTCAGTCATTCTCGATAAGATGGTGGGTAGCGTGTGGTATGTGCCTGGTGGACAAAGCACCATCGGACAGATGATACGTGATGCCGGCGGTGACTATCCTTGGGCTGACGACGAACATAGCGGCTCGCTGGCTCTGCCCTTCGAAGCCGTACTGGAAAAGGGTGGGGAAACCGACGTGTGGCTCTACCGCTACTCCAGCGACCACGAGACGAATGGTCGTGAGTTGTTGGCTGAACACAGGGGCTACGATCAGCTGAGGGCTTGGCAACAGCATGAGGTGTATGCCTGCAATGTGGAGCAGACGCTGTTCTACGAAGAGACCCCGTTCCGTCCAGACTACCTGTTGGCAGACTTTATCCGCATCATGTATCCTAATAAGTATAACGAGCCCTTGCGCTATTACCGTAAGCTAAATGAATAAAGGACTGATATACTGCATATTACTGACGTTGGCGGTTGTCGTGCTGTTTGCCGTTAACATCCTCGTAGGGTCGGTATTGATACCGGCTGGTGAGGTGTGGCGCGTACTCTTTACAGATGCCGCAGACGTCAAGCCGTCGTGGCAGTATATCATCCTGCAGGCTCGTCTGCCACAAGCCATTACAGCTATGTTCACAGGGGCTGCACTGGCTGTCAGCGGACTGATGCTGCAGACAGCATTCCGTAATCCGCTGGCAGGTCCCAGCATCTTCGGCATCAATAGTGGTGCTGGTTTGGGTGTGGCTCTGGTCATGTTGTTTTTCGGTGGCAGCCTGTCAGTAGGCTCTCTTTCCATGTCGGGCTTTGCGGCCGTGCTTTTGGCAGCCTTTATCGGTGCTATGCTGGTCATGGCGTGCATCTTCTTCTTCTCCACCATTGTCCGTAACCACGTCATGCTGCTGATTATCGGCATCATGATAGGCTACATCTCCAATTCAGTCATCTCACTGCTGAATTTCTTTGCTACCGACGAGGGTGTCCGTTCCTATATGGTATGGGGAATGGGGTCGTTTAGTGGTGTGTCACTCCAGGCGTTACCCCTCTTCACCGTCGTTATAGTCATCGGGCTGTTGGGTAGTGCGCTACTCATCAAACCCCTGAATGCCTTGCTGCTGGGCGACCGCTATGCCGAGAATCTGGGCATCAACATCATTCGCACGCGCAACTGGCTGCTCATAGTGACTGGTTTGCTAACGGCTATTACCACTGCTTTCTGCGGACCTGTTGCCTTCATCGGACTGGCTGTACCTCACATTGCCAGACTGTTGCTGACTACCGACAACCACCGTCTGCTGCTTCCTGCCACCATGCTGTGTGGATCCGTCGTTGCCCTGTTGTGCAACGTCCTCTGCTTCCTGCCTGGTGAAAATGGCGTAATACCCCTCAATGCCGTCACACCGCTCATCGGTGCTCCTGTCATCATTTACGTCATCATGAAGGGGCGTAAATGAATACCATGCAAGCCCAGTCTCCGTCGTAGCGCGTTTCTTGCAGGGTAAGTCCCAAAGAGGCGGCCTTCTGTTCCAACTGCTGACAGTCTGAGCGGTAGAAGCCGCTGAGGATGAGTGTGGCACCATCGTTCATGACACTGACGAAACGGGGCATGTCCTGTAGCAGGATGTTGCGGTTGATGTTGGCCATAACGAGATGAAACTTGGCGGCAATACCGTCAAGCACAGTAGCGTCACCATGCATGACGGTGAGCCTGTCGTCCACCAGATTGATGACAGCATTATGGCGGGTATTGTCGACGCTCCATTCATCGATGTCGTAAGCCGTACAATGAGTGGCTCCCAACTTCAGGGCACAAATGCTCAGAATGCCCGTTCCACAGCCGCAGTCGAGGACGTGAAAAATTGAAGAAGAATTGACAATTGATAATTGACAATTGATAATTGACAATTGAGAATTGAGGAGTGTAGCGCAAATCATCCGTGTAGTCTCGTGAGTGCCTGTGCCAAAGGCCAGATGAGCATCGATTTCAATCATGATGTCTGAGGGTTGAAGGCTGATGTCTGAAGGCAGATGGCGGCCGTCATGAATCACTAAGGTCTTACATCTTCCTGACGATTGGTACTCACCATCGGACGATTGGTACTCACTATCGTCTTCCATCTCACATCTTACCTCTATCGGTTCGAACCCCTCTTGTTCCCATTGTTCGTTCCAGTCCTTGTCCTCAGCCTCACGTATATGATATGTAATGTGAATATCGGGTAGGGGGAAACTGCTGATGACGGCATCGAGTGCAGGTTGGTCGAACAGTGCCTGCTGCACATAGCCCGTCATACCTTCCGTGGTTTCCTCGAACGTCTCGAAACCGGCCTCGCCGGCCATGGCTGACAAAATGTCACAGGCATCCTGTGAACAGGGCGAAATGGTGAATGCTACTTCGTAATACTTCATGACAATGTTAAAATTTGGGTACAAAATTACAAAAAATAGGGAAAAACCTATCTTTTCTTAGGGTTTTTCCTTACTTTTGCACTAAAATTAGTTGTAATTTTGCATCGTGAATCATTAAAACATAGGAGAAAATGAAGATGAAGAAGCTGTTAATGATCCTTACCCTGATGGGCGTCCTGCCTCTGAACATGCTGGCACAGGACGATGACATGTACTTTGTTCCGACTAAGGAGAACAAGGCCAAGGAGGCTGAGAGCTACGGACTGCCCACGCACACATACTATGCTGGCAGTGACAGGTCGGTCGACGAGTATAACCGTTATAACATGACGGGTGTCGTGGCTACGGACTCGGTGGGTAACGATATCATCGAGTTTTCTGCCGTACGTGGCGTCTATCCCGACTCAGTGGCTGCTGAGGGCGGTGACAACGACTACGAGCTGACACGTCGTATGACACGTTTCGACGACTATACGCCCAGTCAGGCCTATTGGGCCGGCTATCGTGACGGACGCTGGATGTCACCGTGGTACTATAATTCGTGGTATAGCTGGTACGACTACGATATGTGGTACTGGGACAATCCCTATTACTATTCGTCACTCTACGGTTGGTATAGTCCCTGGTATTACGGCTACTATGGCTATCGTCCGTGGTACTACTACGGCTACTACGGTTACTATGGCTACCGTCCGTGGAACTACAGCTATATAGGCTATTACTACGGTGGCGGCAGAGGTGGCAGTCATCATCGTGACGTACGTCCCAGAAACCATCGTACGGCCTTGCATGGTACCAACTACGGCGGCTATCGTGGCAATTCGACAAGAACCACGAATACAAACAGAGGCGCATCGTATGGCGGCTCACGCTCTAACTCTACAACTGGCGGTTCGTTCGGCGGTAGTCGTGGCGGTTCGTTCGGTGGCGGTGGCGGCTCCTTCGGAGGCGGCGGTCACAGTGGCGGTGGACGCTCGGCCAGCGGCGGACGCTCATTCGGCGGAAGAAAGTAGGAATTGATAATTGACAATTGATAATTGATAATTGACAATTGATAATTGAGAATTGAGAATTGAAGAATTGTAAAATTGAAGAATTGAAGAATGAAGAAGATAATATTGTTCGCTTTTAGGAGTATGATGGTTCTCACAGCATCAGCACAGGACCATATCAATCTGGATACCTACATCGGTGCCCAGCTGGCAACGGAAGACCTGAACGGAACAGCCCGCTATGTGGGTATGGGTGGTGCCATGGAGGCACTGGGTGCCGACCTGTCGACCATTGCTACCAATCCTGCCGGTATCGGTCTCTACCGTCGTAATCAGGTGACGGGGTCGCTGAGCCTGCTTGTTCAGGAAGGAGCCAAGTCGTTTCAGGATGGCAGCAAGACCAACGTGTCGTTCGACCAACTGGGTATCGTACTCTCGTCACGTACAGGTATGCACAGTTACTTGAATGTGGGCTTCAACTACCGTAAGAGTCGTAACTTCAACCAGATATTGTCAGCAGCCAACGCGGCCATCAATGGCTCGTCGCAGAATCGTCAGACAACTATCAAGGCTGTTCGCGGTGACCTGGATGCCTACTGGGGAGAGAGTCAGGTGGACAGACTGTATTACGGTCTGATTGAGGAAAAGGACGGCTCGATGTCGACCATCGATGCCACCGACTACGACTTCACCCGTGCCAATACAGGCTATATCGGTGAGTATGACATCAACCTGAGCGGTAACATCAACAACCAGGTGTATCTGGGTCTGACCGTAGGTATCAAGGATGTACACTACAATGCCTATAGCGAGTATTTCGAGCATTTGAACTCACCAACCATGCCTTCGCTGACCAGTGTGCTGATGAGTGATGACCACCGTATTACGGGACAGGGCTACGATGTGAAGGCCGGTATCATTGTGCGCCCCTTCGAGGCATCCCCCTTCCGCTTCGGAGTCAGCGTGTCGACGCCTACGTGGTACAAGCTGAGCACCAGTAATACTGCCCGTATCGGTAATGTTGAACAGATTGGCTACGATGCCGACTTCCGTTTCTATACGCCGTGGAAGTTTGGCGCGAGTCTCGGACATGTGATTGATAACATGGTGGCTGTGGGACTGAGCTACGAGTATGCTGACTATGGTTCATGCGATATGCGTGCCATCAATGACTATGGCTACGATTGGGACGGTTACTACCACGAGAGCAGTGCCAGCGACAGGGAGATGGAGCGTCTGACACAAAACACGCTGCGTGGCGTGTCGACTCTGAAGGTCGGTGCTGAGGTCAAGGCCGACGAACACATGTCATTCCGTGTGGGCTACAACTACGTATCGCCGATGTATAAGGAAGATGGCGTGCGCGACCAGAGTCTGAACTCACCTGGAACCTATATGGCTTCGACTACCGACTATACTAACTGGAAGGCTACCAATCGTCTGACGGCAGGTGTGGGCTTTACCTTGGACAAGTGGCGCATCGACGTGGCTTACCAGTATCAGATGCGCAAGGGTGACTTCTATCCCTTTATGCACCGCGATCCACAGAATGCCAACGAACCGTTCTCGGCCAAGTATTACAGTGAGTATGGCCTGCTGGAAGTGCTCAAAAACGAGTGCTCAGCAGTCAGCGTCAAGGATAACCGCCATCAGCTGATGTGCTCGGTGACGTACAGTTTCTGATTGTTACAGAATAAACTTTTAGGCAAACCGCAAAATAAATGGCATTTTATTTTGCGGTTTGCTGCTTTATTTGTAATTTTGCACGTCATAAGAGAAAGCTTATCAATGAAACGGTATTTGTGGGCGTTTTTCTGTCCGCTGTTGTTGCTGGCGTGTGGAGGCAACAAAACGGTTAACACCGAGGAGCCAGTCCCCGCAGACACTACTGTTGTGGCCGATTCGGCAGCTACCGATTCATTGGAGGAAGACATTCTTGCCAATATCCCTATGCCTAAGGCTGCTGACGAGTTGTTTGACGATTTCCTGTATAACTTTGCGGCGAACAAGAAGCTACAGATGGAGCGCATCCTGTTTCCTATCAAGAAAACCAATGGCGACAAGGTGGAAACGGTCGACAAGGCTCATTGGAAGATGGAGCGCTACTTCATGCGACAGCAATATTACACACTGCTCTTCGACAATGAGCGTCACATGGAAGTGGTGAAGGACACATCCATCAACCATGCTGTGGTCGAGATGATTTACTTCAATACGGGAGCTGTCATACAGCACATCTTCGACCGTCTGCGCGGCACCTGGATGCTGACTTCCATCCAGACCATTCCCATCAGTCAGTCGACGAACTCATCGTTCCTGACGTTCTACCATCAGTTTGCTTCCGATACGGAGTTCCAGACGGAAAGTCTCAATGAGAGCATTCAGTTTGAGGGCCCTGATCCCGACGACGACTTTGCACGCATGGAGGGTGAGATAACCCCCGATACGTGGGAGGCTTTTGCTCCGGAGTTGCCGAAGAAAATGATTTATAACATCATCTACGGACAACCGCGCAAAGAGGGAAACCGTAAATTGTTTGTTTTGCGAGGTATTGCCAACGGTTTGGAACTGGAAATGACGTTCATACGCAAGGATGGCAAGTGGAAACTCACAAAGCTCACGACGTAGGATGAAGGATTTTCGGAAATATAGTTTGCTTCCGCATAATACATTTGGCATTGATGCCAGGTGCAGTCGTTTTCTGGAGTATGAAAGCGACGACGAGGCGATTGCCGTAGCCGACGTGCTGCGTCGTTCGCAACAGCCCTTTATTATCATCGGTGCAGGTAGTAATCTGCTGCTGACCCAGGACTTCGATGGCATCGTGGTACGTTCCGGCATCAAGGGCTACCACTTCGATGGCAATCGGATGGTGTGTGGCAGTGGCGAGACCTTCGACGATATGGTGGCCGCGAGCATCCGTGCCGGCTACTACGGTATGGAGAACCTGTCGCTCATTCCTGGCGATGTGGGAGCCAGTGCCGTACAGAATATCGGTGCCTACGGTGTTGAGGCTAAGGATGTAATCGTCCGTGTCGATGCTGTCGAGATCGCTACTGGGAAGACTTGTGCCATTGACAATGCGTCATGCCAGTATGCTTACCGTCAGAGCCGTTTCAAGCAGGATTGGAAGAACAAATACCTCATTACCCGTGTGACGTACGGTCTGTCGCGTACCTTCATGCCCCATCTCGACTATGGCAATATCCGTGCCGAGCTGGAAAGAAAAGGTGTTGCGGAGCCAGATGCCCAGCAGTTGCGCGACGTCATCATCGACATTCGCAATGCCAAGTTGCCAGACCCCAAGGTGATGGGCAATGCCGGCAGTTTCTTTATGAACCCCATTGTAAGTCGCGAGCAGTACGAGTCGTTAGCTGCTCAGTATGAGGGCATGCCCCACTATGAGGTGGATGCTGCCCGCGTAAAAATTCCTGCCGGCTGGATGATAGACCAATGTGGCTGGAAAGGCAAGTCGATGGGGCGTGCCGGCGTGCATGACAAGCAGGCGCTGGTACTCGTCAACCGAGGTGGTGCCAAAGGGCAGGAGATTGTCGATCTCTGCAACGCCATCCGTAAGGATGTGAAGGAAACCTTTGACATCGACATTCACCCCGAGGTTATTATCATTTAGAGGTAAGAGGTAAGAAGTAAGAGGTGAGAGGTAAGAGGTAAGAGGTAAGAGGTGAGAGTAGAATTCGTTTAATTCGTTTTAATTCGTTGTTGCAAAATATTCGTGGTTTGATAATATGCGTGTGACATTTCTTGGAACGGGAACATCGTGTGGCGTGCCGACCATCGGCTGCCAGTGTTACACGTGTCGCAGCACTGACCCGCATGACAAGCGGCTGCGCTGTTCGGCACTCGTCGAGACCGACACCACGCGCCTGCTTATCGACTGCGGTCCAGACTTCCGTCAGCAAATCATGACGCAGCCGTTCCGTAAGATAGACGGCATACTCATCACCCACGCTCACTACGACCACATGGGTGGTATGGACGATATCCGGCCGTACTGCCAGTTTGGCGAAATCAACGTCTATGCCGACCCCATAGCCCGGCAGGGCATGCTCCAAATGCTGCCTTATTGTTTTGCCGAGCACCGCTATCCTGGTGTGCCTGCCATCCAGTTGCATGAGATTCATAAGCACGAGGCGTTCACCATTGGCGATCTCAACATCATGCCTGTTGAGGTGATGCACCACGACCTGCCTATCCTTGGCTATCGTATAAAAGATGTAAGATGTCAGATGTCTGAAGTAGGAGATGCTCCTTCAGCCCTCAGCCTTCAGCCTTCACTCGTCTACATCACGGACATGAAGACCATCGACGACGCTGAACTTTCTTATCTTGAGGGGACTGACGTGCTTGTTGTTAATGCCCTCCGTGAGAAGCCACACCACAGCCATCAGACCGTCAGCGACGCTGTTGCCTTTGCCCGTAGAGTAGGGGCCAGCCAGACCTGGCTCATCCATTCCAGTCACGACATTGGACGTCATGTCGAAGTCAATGCCCAGCTACCTCCTGACATTCAGTTGGCCTACGACGGTCAGGTGATTAGCCTGTAACCTCATGGTAGTTGCTCTCAAACGACAAACCAAATTCACTGAAATTGGTGACCAAATCAACTGAATTTGGTCAGCAAATTAACTGAAATTGGTGACCAAATTCACTGAATTTGCGTAGTGACTCATTAGCCCCAACACTTTAAAAGAAGGCGGGAATGAACGAAACTGCTCATCCCCGCCTTCTTATTTAGTGATGCGATGTTACATCATCTATCTTACATCAAACATCTTACATCATCCATCTTACATCATACCTCCCATGCCTGGTGCACCGCCCATCGGCATAGCGGGCTCCTTCTCGGGCTTGTCAACGATGAGGCACTCAGTGGTGAGGAACATGCCAGCGATACTGGCAGCATTCTCCAAAGCCACACGGGCTACCTTGGCAGGATCGATGACACCAGCCTCACGCAGGTCCTCGTATTTGTCGAGACGGGCATTGTAACCGAAGTCACCCTTGCCCTCGCGAACCTTCTGTACGACGACGGCACCCTCTTCGCCAGCATTGCTGACAATCTGACGCAGAGGCTCCTCAATGGCGCGGCAGATGATGTTGATACCTGTCTGCTCGTCGGCATTGTCACCCTTCAGGTTAGCCAGAGCCTCCTGGGCACGGATGTAGGTAGTACCGCCACCGGCGACAACACCTTCCTCAATGGCTGCACGGGTAGCACAGAGAGCATCGTCCACGCGGTCCTTCTTCTCCTTCATCTCCACCTCGCTGTTGGCACCGACGTAGAGCACTGCTACGCCACCAGCCAGCTTGGCCAGACGCTCCTGCAGCTTCTCCTTGTCGTAAGAAGAGGTGGTGAGCTCAATTTCCTTTTTAATCTGAGCGATGCGGTCCTTGATGGCCTGGCTGTCACCGGCACCGTTGACGATGGTGGTGTTGTCCTTCGACACTGTCACCTTGTCACAGGTTCCCAGCATTTCCAGGGTAGCCTGCTCCAGCTTCAGACCCTTCTCCTCGCTGACAACGACGCCACCTGTCAGGGTTGCGATGTCCTCGAGCATGGCCTTACGACGGTCGCCGAAGCCAGGAGCCTTGACAGCGCAAATCTTCAGACCGCCACGCAGACGGTTGACAACCAGTGTGGTCAGAGCCTCAGAGTCAACATCCTCGGCAATCACGAGCAGGGGACGGCCACTCTCGGCAGCGGGCTGCAGGATGGGCAGGAAGTCCTTGATGTTGCTAATCTTCTTATCATAGATGAGGATGTACGGATTCTCCATCACGCACTCCATCTTCTCAGAGTCTGTCACGAAGTAGCCAGACAGATAGCCACGGTCGAACTGCATACCCTCGACCACACCGATGTGGGTGTCGCGGCTCTTGCTCTCCTCGATGGTGATGACACCGTCCTTCGAAACCTTGCGCATGGCGTCGGCCAGCAGTTTACCAATCTCTTCGTCGTTGTTGGCACTGACGGTAGCCACCTGCTCAATCTTGTCGTAGTTGTCGTCAACCTTCTCGGCATTGTTCTTGATGAACTCCACAACAGCCTTCACGGCCTTGTCGACACCACGCTTCAGGTCCATAGGATTGGCACCTGCGGTGACGTTCTTCAGACCCTCGGTGATGATGGATTGTGCTAAGATGGTAGCGGTTGTCGTACCGTCACCGGCATCGTCGCCAGTCTTCGAGGCCACGCTCTTCACGAGCTGTGCACCAGTGTTCTCAAACTTGTCCTCCAACTCAATTTCCTTGGCTACAGTCACACCGTCCTTGGTAATCTGCGGAGCACCGAACTTCTTTTCAATCACGACGTTGCGTCCCTTCGGACCCAGTGTTACTTTAACTGCGTTTGCCAACTGGTCCACGCCATTCTTCAGCAGGTCGCGGGCCTCAATATTGAATTTAATATCCTTTGCCATAATCTTATTTAAGTGAAGAGTTAAGAGTGAAGAGTGAAGAATTTGCTACCGCGCTTCCTTGCACCTACACTTTTACGCCCTTCTTTTTTTTAAATTGTTTGTAAATAATTAATTCTCTTCTTTTGAAGAATTCAGATTGAAGATGAAGTCTTTGTATTTGCTCATGAGCGGCAGCAAATTCTTCACTCTTCACTCTTCACTCTTCACTTTTCAATGACTGCTAAGACGTCACTCTGACGCATCATCAGGAATTTTTCACCCTCGAACTCCAGCTCCGTGCCACTGTACTTGCCATACAGCACCTCGTCGCCAGCCTTCAGGATCATCTCTTCATCTTTTGTTCCCTGACCCACAGCCTTGATGGTGCCGTGCAGGGGCTTCTCCTTAGCGGTGTCTGGAATGATAATTCCACCAATCTTTTCTTCTGCCGGTGCAGGTACTACCAGCACGCGGTCTCCTAACGGTTTAATGTTCATAATACGAATGTTTTAATGTTTAATAATTGTTTAAATCTGACTTCTCGTCAGCGAAAAGCGTGCCAAAGATGACGAACTGACACTTTGGCAGAAAAATAATTCGTAAATTATTTGGCAAATTCGTCGATAATATTTACCTTTGCACAATCTAGTCATAGATAAAAGATGAGAAATAATAGATAAAAGATAAGATTATGAAAGAGTTTTTCAAGTATGTCTTGGCTACCATCACAGGTATCATCCTGTTGACAGTCATCATGGGAATCCTGTCCGCCATCTCCCTGGTAGGACTGGTGGCGTCGAGTGCTGCCACCGTGCAGGTTGAGGAAAATTCCGTTTTCACGCTGTCCCTGTCGGGCGTCATGGAGGAACGTACATTGGATAATCCGTTAAGCATGATTACAGGTGAAGTGTCTGCCAATCTGGGACTGGAGAACATCCTGAAAGCTATCAAGAAGGCCAAGGACAACGAAAACATCAAGGGCATCTACATCGAGGCAGGACTGTTCACGTCGGACACGCCGGCATCGACCCACGCCATCCGTGAGGCCTTGCTCGATTTCAAGAAGAGTGGCAAATGGATTGTGGCATACGCTGACTCATACGAGCAGTCTACCTATTATATATGTAGTGTGGCCGACAAGGTTTTCATGAACCCGCAGGGTATGGTGGATTGGCACGGACTGGCTTCGACTCCCTATTTCGTCAAGGATCTCCTGGCAAAGTTTGGCGTGAAGTACCAACTGTGCAAGGTGGGCAAGTATAAGAGTGCCCCTGAAATGATGACCGCCGACAAGATGAGCGACCCCAACCGTGAGCAGGTGACAGCCTACGTCACCGGCATCTGGAACGTGATGCTGAAGGAGGTTTCCGACAGTCGTAAGATTCCCGTTGACTCTCTGAATGCCTATGCTGACCGCTTTGTCACGCTGAGTGCTCCCGAAGACTTCGTGAAGCTGAAGCTCATCGACAAGCTGATTTATACCGACGAGGTGAAGACGGAAATCAAGAAGATGCTGAAGATAGACGCAGAGGAGAAGATTCCGCAGCTGACTCTGACTGATATGGAAGGTGTCAGAGGCAAGAAGGAGGAAGGTGAACAGATTGCTGTCTACTATGCCTTTGGCGACATTGTCGATTCAGCGCCTACCGACCTTTTAGAGCAAGGACACAGCATCGTGGCCAATACCGTGTGCAAGGATTTGGAGAAGCTGATGAACGACGATGACGTGAAAGCGGTCGTGCTGCGTGTCAACTCTCCTGGTGGTTCGGCCTACGCTTCAGAACAGATTTGGCGTGCCGTGACCCAGCTGAAGGCCAAGAAACCCGTAGTTGTCTCGATGGGTGGCTATGCTGCCAGTGGCGGCTACTACATCAGTTGTGCTGCCAACCACATCATTGCCGAGCCGACCACCATCACCGGCTCTATCGGCATCTTCGGCATGTTCCCCGACTTCAGCGAACTGCTGACCCAGAAGCTGGGCGTGAAGTTCGACGAGGTGAAGACCAACAAGTTTGCTGCCTTCGGCACCATGGCCCGTCCGTTCAATGCCGAGGAGATGGCTCTGCTCGAAAAATATATCGGTCGTGGCTATGAACTGTTCCGCAAGCGTGTGGCCGACGGTCGCAAGCAGTCGGTAGAGGCCATCGAAGAGATTGCCCAGGGTCGTGTATGGTTAGGCAACGACGCGCTGAAGATCAAGCTGGTCGACGAAATCGGTGGTCTTGACAAAGCCATTGCCAAGGCTGCTCAGCTGGCCAAGGTCGACGAGTATCATGCCACCAGCTATCCTGAGGAGCCTGCATGGTGGGTCAGCCTGCTCGATAATGGCAGCAAGGGCAGTTTCTTGGACGAGCAGATGCGTGCTGCTCTTGGCGAATACTATGAGCCGCTGCATTTCCTGAAGAGCATCAATCGTCAGAGTGCCATTCAGGCTCGTCTGCCGTATTACGTGAATATCAAGTAAGTAAGAAAGGACGTGGAGGGTGATTTCATAAAAATCAACAAGTGGCTGCTACCGTTCAGCTGGCTGTATGGACTCGGCATCAAGTTTCGAAACATGCTGTTCGAAATGGACATACTGAAGTCGAAGTCGTACAGCGTACCCGTCATCTCGGTGGGTAACATCACCGTGGGCGGTACGGGCAAGACGCCTCACGTAGAGTATCTGGCCGACCTCCTTCGTCACCAGTTCCATGTGGCTGTGTTGAGTCGTGGCTACAAGCGCAAGAGCAAGGGCTTTGTGAAAGCCGACGCCCAAAGCACCATGCCCGAGATTGGCGACGAGCCGTTCCAGATGAAGCAGAAGTTTCCTGATGTGACGGTGGCTGTCGACAAGAACCGCTGTCACGGTATCGAACAGCTGACAGACAATGATAAGCAGCTGGATGTCATTCTGCTTGACGATGCCTTCCAGCACCGCTACGTAAAGCCCGGCATCAATATCCTGCTGGTCGACTACCATCGGCTGATCATCTACGATACCCTGCTGCCTGCCGGCAGACTGCGTGAACCCCTGCAGGGCAAGGACCGTGCTGACGTGGTCATCATTACCAAGTGTCCCAAGGAACTGAAACCCATGGAGTTTCGTGTCATCATCAGGGCCATGAACCTCTATCCCTATCAGCAGATGTTTTTCACCACGTTGGAGTACGATGCCTTACGTCCCGTCTTCAAAGAGACCAAGGGTGATATTGACTTGCGACACTTGCAGAATACCAATGTCCTGCTGCTGACGGGCATCGGCTCGCCAGAGCAGTTGGAGCACGACCTCTCGCCACTGGCATCACACATCACACCGCTCGTCTTCAGTGACCATCATCAGTTCAAGCCAAAGGACATTGCACGCATCAACGACACCTTTGCTGCCATGCCTTCGCCCAAGTGCATCATTACGACGGAGAAGGATACCACACGCCTGCTGACCGTCGAAGGCCTGAGCGACGAAGTTCGGAAGAATATCTATTTACTGCCTGTCCGCATCATATTTATGCAGGATCAGGAAGATACGTTTAACAAATACATTATAGACTATGTACGCAAAAATTCAAGAAACAGCATCCTGGTTAAAAGAAAGGATGACAACAAGCCCGACAACGGCAATCATTCTGGGGACAGGCCTCGGACAATTAGCTTCCGAAATAACTGACAAACTCGAGTTCCCCTACAGTGAGATTCCCAACTTCCCCGTGTCGACCGTCGAGGGACACAGCGGTAAGCTTATCTTCGGCAAACTGGGTGGCATCGACATCATGGCCATGCAGGGACGTTTCCACTATTATGAGGGCTACAACATGAAGGAGGTCACCTTCCCCGTCCGTGTCATGTACGAGCTGGGCATCAAGACGCTCTTCGTCTCGAATGCCGCCGGTGGCATGAATCCCGCCTTCAAGATTGGCGACCTGATGGTCATTACCGACCACATCAACTTCTTCCCCGAGCATCCGCTGCGTGGCAAGAACTTCCCCACAGGTCCCCGTTTCCCGGATATGCACGAGGCTTACGACCACGAACTCATCAACCTGGCTACCAAGATAGCCAAGGAGAAGAAGATTCGTCTGGTTTACGGCGTGTACATCGGTGTTACAGGTCCTACCTTCGAAACGCCTGCCGAATACCGCATGTATCGCACGCTGGGTGGTGACACCGTCGGTATGTCTACCGTTCCCGAGGTCATCGTGGCTCACCACTGCGGCATCAAGACCTTCGGCATCAGCGTCGTCACCGACCTGGGTGGCTTCGACAATCCCGTGGAAGTCAGCCATGAAGAGGTACAGGAGGCTGCCGACAAGGCTCAGCCGCTGATGACGGAAATCATGCGTGAAATGATTAAACGCACTGCTTAAGAAATGGAAATAGCAACATTAGGAGAATTCGGGCTGATAGACCGTCTCACACAAGACATCCAGCCACAGAACCCATCAACCAAGTACGGCGTAGGCGATGACTGCGCCGTACTTCACTATCCCGACTCGGAGGTGCTCGTCACCACCGACATGCTGATGGAGGGCGTCCACTTCGACCTCACCTACATCGACCTGCAGCATCTTGGCTGGAAGTCAGCGATGGTCAACATCAGCGACATCTTTGCCATGAACGGCACACCCCGTCAGATGACCGTCTCGCTGGCCCTCTCGAAACGCTTCACCGTCGAGGACCTGGAGCAGTTCTACTCAGGACTGCGCCTGGCATGTGAAAAATGGGGCGTCGATATTGTTGGTGGCGATACTACGTCGAGTTACACTGGACTGGCCATCAGCATTACCTGCATCGGCGAGGCCCGCAAGGACGACATCGTCTATCGTAACGGCGCCCGCGAGACCGACCTCATCTGCGTCAGCGGCGACCTCGGTGCCGCCTACATGGGTCTCCAACTCTTGGAACGCGAAAAAGCCGTCTATTACGGACAATTGGATGAATTGCAGAAAAAGATGGCAAAAGCCAACGCTGCTGGAGATGAGAAACAACTCTCAATTCTCAATTCTCAATTCTCCATTCAGAAAAACTTCCAGCCCGACTTCAGTGGTAAGGAGTATCTCCTGCAGCGCCAGCTGAAGACCGAGGCCCGTGGTGACATCATTCAGCGTCTGCGCGAGGCCGGTATCCGTCCCACCGCTATGATGGACATCAGCGACGGCCTTTCCAGCGAACTCATGCACATCTGCAAGCAGAGTCATGTGGGCTGCCGCATCTTCGAGAAGCAGATACCTATTGACTATCAGACCGCTGTAATGGCTGAGGAACTCAACATGAACGTCACCACCTGTGCACTCAACGGCGGCGAGGACTACGAATTGCTGTTCACTGTACCCATCGGCGACCACGAGAAGGTGGAGGCCCTGGACGACGTCAAGCTCATCGGTCATATCACCAACCAGAGCCTCGGTCACGTCCTCGTTACCCGTGATGATCAGGAATTTGAACTCAAGGCCCAGGGCTGGAATCCACTGAGCAGCGAGAGCAATGCTAAGCTTGCTTAAGCATTGCCGAGTCGCGAAAGTGGATGACCAAGGGTCAACCCTTTGAATGGGTGACCAAAGGTCAATCCCATTCAAAGCGAGAGCAATGCTAAGCTTTAATCCCTAACCTTTCATGTACTGAATAGCTAGCATTGTCAGGTCGTCGCTCTGTTCAGCGTCCCCTACGAATGTATGTACGGCATTGGCCATCGCATCAATCATGTGCTTCGGCTGATGACGCTGTTCGTCCAGCAACAGCTTGGCAATATTCCAGATGCGCAAGTTGCCAAACTGTGCATGCTCATAGTTCTCAGCCTCGTTCAGTCCGTCGGTAAAGAGGAAGATGGTGGTGTTCGGGTCGATGCTCACTTCCTGCTGTGTGTATTCGTAGCCAGTCACTACACCAATAGGCAGATTGGGTTGACACGACAGGGCACCAACGTCGCGCCCTACGAGCAGCGGAGCGTCGTGACCAGCATTGCAGTAACGCAACAAACCAGTCTGCAGGTCGAGTACACCGATAAATACGGTGACGAACATATTCGTCTCGTTGCCTTCCGACATGGCATTGTTCAGCGTTCGCATAATCTCCGACGGAATCGCTACGTGAGCCGAGATGTTGCGGAACAGCGAACGCGTGACGGCCATAAACAGTGAGGCAGGAACACCCTTGCCTGACACGTCGCCAATACAGAAGATCAGCTTCTCGTCGCGGATGTAGAAATCAAAGAGGTCACCGCCGACACCCTTCGCAGGTTTCAGCGAACCGTAGATGTCGATATCGTGGCGCTCGGGGTAGGGTGGGAACGCCTTGGGCAGCATCGACATCTGGATGTCATGGGCAATTTTCAGCTCGCTTTCCATCGACGCCTTTTGTGCCGTGGTGGCACGCAGATCCTCCGTGTAGTTCACCAGCGAACGCTGCATGTTTCCGAACGAGTCGCGCAGACGGTGTATCTCGTCGTGGCTGTTGATGACGGGCAGCGCCGTCTGGAAGTTACCCTTCGCCACCTCGTCGGCCGATGCTGCCAACAGCGTGAGCGGCTTGACATTTTTCTTGATGGTCCGACGTCCGAAGAAATAGACCACCAGCATGCCTATCAAGATGCCTGCGATGGCGATGCCTGCGGCGAAATAACCAAAGACCCGGATATAGAACTTAGGTACTGCGAAAGAGATGGTCCAGCCAGTGTATTTCACATCCTGCGAACAGACAAGAACCTCTACACCGTCAAGTTCTATCTTGTCTTCCCGGCTATCGTAAATAGTTAGGTACCCCATATTGTCGTTGGGACTTTTGGTGATATAGGAATTAATATTTTTGTTGACGATGCGCTTGGCGTCCGGGTGTACTAAGATGGTACCTGCGCTGTCGGTCATGTAGTAGTAGATTTGTAGCGTTGCGTTCCATTCTTTGGAGTTTTCAAAATAATGTGTCTGCATAGGCTGAATCTTCTCGTTCAGCCACAAAAGCGAGAAGTCCACGCCCAGTACGGCCACCGTGCGCTTGTTCTTGTCGCGGATGGGTGTCAGGTAAGACACCAGTGGCGACCGTGCGCTGTCGTTATCAAAGAAAGGCTTTGTCCAGTAGCCCTTCTCGCTGGCAATGGCATTCTTGAACCATTCGTCTTTCACATAGTCATTGCCCTGGTCGCAGGCGTTCTGTGACTCCATGATGATGCTGTCGCGCCGCTGGGCGTAGGGAGCGAACAAGCGTCCCTTCTGAGGATAGTAGCCCTCGATGAAGTAGATGCCGCAGCTACGCATGTATGGGTTCAGCTTCACCATACGGTTCATGATGTCATACATGCGGTCGGGATTGCTCAGGTCGTCTTCTATAAACGCCGCCGTATTGGTGGACGCCATGTAGAGGTCAGACGCGATGCGCCGCACCTCCTCCTTCTCACCCTTCAATATACGATTACTGATTCCCAGGACACCTAAAGCCACAATGCTGTAGGTCAGCCAGAAGATCAGTAACACGGGGATGATCATGATGAGAATCATCCTAATCATGATGCGCCACGTCAGGCGTTTCGCAAACGAACGTGGGTAGCCAGTTATTGGTTTTTTCTTGAAAAAAGACAACATAACGATACGATTTTGCTTGCAAAGATACACTTTTTATCTTACCTTTCCAAGCAAAAACGGAAAAAAGCGTTTATTCTCTTCACAAATATGTCAGTTACTTGTCCCTGATGTCATCGGGAAAAAGTGATAGCAATCTCAGGGGAATGAACTTTTATCTCGGGAATAGCTAAGACTTCCGAGCCTCTTTTTCGTGTCTGGGGCGGCTGTAATTACCCCAGAGTACACAGCGGAACCGACCCGCTGTGCACTTAAGATTGCGTCCTGTGGATGAGGGAAGAAAAAGTGATTAGTAGAGTCCACGTGATTTAAAGAAAATCACAGATTAGTGAACTTTTTTCTCTTTTTCTTTTGTTGTTATACATTTATTTATTATATTTGCACCAAATTGAGATAATAGCAATGAAGATTTTGAGTGAAAAGGAATATAAGGACTATGAGGCCCGTGCAGAAAAGCTGATGCAGCGCGGTACGGAGTTGGGCGACATGGAACTGCTCACTGATGAGGAGAAGGCGGAATTTATGCGACTGAGCGAGGCTCTTGACGAATACGGCAACGCCCATCACCCTCTTCCTGGCCAGATGAGCTCGTTGCTTACCAATGCCATTCTCTCACAGGTAAAAGAAAAAGGACTTAAGCAGAAAGATGCTGCTCGTATGATAGGTATCAGTTCCACCATGTTCAGCGACCTGATTCATGGCCGTCGCTCGCTGAGCTTTGAGGTAGCTCGCAACATACATAAGGTGCTTGGCATTCCCGCTGAGGTGGTGCTGGCATAAAAGTACGGCAAGAGCGAACTCTCACTGAAAATAGGCAGAGAATTGAGCCGCCAACTGAACATCGACCCTGCTGTGGTGTTGAGAGTGTAAGAAGTGATCAGAATCCCATGATTCATAAAATGTTAATAGAATTATGAAGGTAAAGAATAAGAGATTTACGCCAGACCGAGTTGAAAGTCTGTCTCAATGTGAAATATTTGTATTTGGTAGCAACTTGGAAGGTCAGCACATGGGAGGTGCTGCGAGAATGGCCTATGAGAGATTTGGAGCAGAATGGGGTGTTGGCGATGGGCCTACTGGCAGATGCTATGCCATCCCTACAATGCACGGTGGGCTGAAAGACATTCGACCATACGCAGAGAAATTCATAGCATACGCAAAGGAACATCCGAGGAATCGATTCTTGTTGACACGAGTTGGTTGTGGTATCGCAGGCTTTAAAGATGAAGATATGGCTCAACTGTTTAAGGATGCGTTGGATGTTCCGAACATTACCTGTCCTCGTGAATGGTTGCCGTCGATGGCTATTGGCATTACGCAGGGTTTGAAGATTCCAAGAGGGAAAGAGACTGCACCACTTGTTGTCAGTGATGAAGTACTGAAGTCTCTTTGTGAAAAGCATTTTTATGAGATTGGAGCAGGCATCGATAACTTCCTGCCAGACATCAAGGCTCGCTATGTGGCCGAGAATAAAAAGTTCGGATATGCCTGGTTTGGCAATTTTTTCTTCTTAGGCGATGACTTCTATGTTTGGGAAACAGACGACAAGTTTGCCGAGGAGCATAATCAGGATGTCGTGGAAGCGGTCTTCGACGATGAATGCGAAGGACGCGGCTACGCTCGAAGAGTTATTTTTGCTGGAGTTCAAACAGAATTCAAGGATTGTAATGGAGACAGTATATTTACGGGTGACGTTATCAAAGTGGAGGAGAATCAATATAGCACAAAGTATTTGGCTGTAGGGGCTTGGAGCCAGGAAGGCGAGAATAATCATTATTGCTTTATTCTTGACAATCATTTCTGGACGTTGGCAGATTGCAACCAAAAGCATTATCGAATGACACGCGTAGGCACAGTGTTCTTCAAGTTGGATACAGACGATTGTATTGGAGTCAATCAGCGTACCATTGGGTTCAATGGATGGAGAGATACTGAAGAGGACAGGCAGAAGAAGGTTCTTATGGCGAAATATACTCCCAATTTCGATAAAGAAGAATGGAAATACAAGGGGCTTGAGGTGTTAGGAGTTGAATTTGATTGGAAATGACAAAACTTATATGTATGGAACATAAATTAGATATCGGACGCATCGGCGAAAAGGCTGCCGAGTTAGAGCTGCTGAAGCAAGGCATCGAAGTAATCAACCTGAATGATTTTCGTAACAACTATGAAAATGCAGACTTGATATGCATGAATCGTAAGACAGGCAAAAGCGTAATGATTCAGGTGAAGTTGGGCAAAACCCATAACATCTTAACAGGGCTCACATCTGAAATGGATGGGACAATACCTGATTTGGAGCATAAAGTCATCGGTCCTTGGATTTTCATCAAGACTGATGAAGAATTTAAATCAATGGATTTCTATATCCTGACAAGGGAGGAAACAATTGAACTCATTAAATCCAGCAACGACTGGTACGTGAACCAATGGAATAGACGGCTTACAAGTAAGCCAATGGTAGGAGTTGAGGTTTCTTGGCTAAAAGGTGAAATAACAGAAGCGTCAAAGCCTAATGCAAAGAAACAACATCCAGAATATCAGAGTACTTTGCAAGAAACAGCTCACAACAAATGGAGTAAGATAACAAAACTACTGGAGCTTTGAATAGAACAAATAAAAATACCAAATCCCAGCCCCCTTTACGCTTTAACGAAGCGATGAAGGATGAGTTGTATAGGAGATTAAAAAGATATGATGAGATAAAAAATCTGAGATGGTATAAAGATAAATCTTATCTTAGATTCTACATCTACGATAATTCTTATCAGATTGTTGTTTCTCCTCAATATAAGACCTTTGATCATCTTCCTGTTTCTTTCAACGGAAGATACGTTAAGATGACAGGAGGGACTGGTACCTGTCATATTATTTGCCTTGCCATTATTGTGGATGGTTTATTAATATGATTGCAAAAATACAAATATTATTTTGATACGCAAAACATTAACCTAAAAAATGATCACAAGCGCTCCGCTATGCCGCTTTGCTAAGCAAAGAACCGACCCCATGATACGAACTTATTCATCATCGATAATTTCTTAGACGGAAAAGTGATTAGTAGAACCGACCCCGTTGAATTCTCCATCCTCATCTCGTGGGACGTCGGCATGGGCTTGGGCATTCTCCTTGGTGGCATACTGGCCGAACTATACGGCTACGCCACTGCCTTTTGGACAGTGGCGATAGTCAATCTGACAGGCGTCCTGCTGTTCTTCCTGCGTTGCCGTCAGTTCTTCCTCGGCCGCCGCCTCTCTACCGACACCCGATAGCCCGCCTCAGCTTCGTCCGCAAAAATGAAAAATACTCCGAAAGTAATTTTAAATACTCCGAAAGTATTTTCAATTTCTCCAAAAGTAAATTCAAAGTTTAATCATAGGTTAACCACTAGAGAGGTGCCCCAATTAAGGACAAACCGCACGAATAGTCAGGCCAACACATCTGTCTTCCCACGTTCTATTGGCCTTTCCCCAAAAAGAATCGATACTATAACAGATGGCATGCTGATTGGCACCAAGGCTCATGTCTGTTGTCCAACAGTATATTTGATCTACCACATGAGTAGAACCAGCATGCGGGAAATAGATGCAGTTACCGTTAGGTCCCGTCGCCTTCATCACTTCACGGCCATTCAGCAGTACGTTTTCGAAAGTACAGTTGTCCACAAGTTCCTGAAACTCCTCAGGGGTAGGTATGTGCCAGTCGCCGCCCAGAAATGCGTGAGCTGCATCGTCATCCAGCTCGAGCCGCGACTTTCCATCCACCTCTCCCCATTGGCTGTCAGTAACGTATTTTGAGAACTTGCTGTAATCCCTGTTACCTTCGTACACTTCCTTGCACAACAGATAACTTTCCCACTCATAACGTCCTTCCTTGGGAGTCAGTTCACCCCACGCAATGTAATAGCCGTTTTCAGTCTTCGTGCGGGCTCCTAAGTTAGCCGATGCCCAGCGCACAGAAAGCCCGAGGTCTACAGCCTTGATGTCGCTGGCCTTGGGCAGGGGCTGCATGTCAACGATAGCCATTCGCAGAAAATGGGATGCATGGTCGATGGAATCCTGCAACTCTAAGTTCACCTTATTGATGAGAGGTACGTAGGTGTGTTCCTTCTGTCCGTCGTTCTCGACTACAAAGGCTCTCATAGCAACAGCACGCTGATGGTTCCTGTCAAGCGTCTGATAACTCGCTGTGCTGTATTCCTCGGGATTGATAGTGTTCAGCAACTTTTGGGCTTCGGCGATATTGCGATCAAGGACGTTTAGTTTCAGATACACGGTGTCAGACGCTGCCGTCCGTTCTTTTACAGGACGTATGGGCAGACCCTCACTTCTGTCAACAGTCCAAAAGGTCGAAACATCTATCTGGTCGATGGTGAATACTTTCAACGTCCTGCTTTTGGCACAATCCTTGCACCACATCTTGGTATCGTTATCCCAGGTTATCAGCTCGTTGCCCTGCATCCTTCCAGTGGACGGGAAGAAGACGGAGTTGCCATTGGAGCCTATCAACTGGTAGCCGTAAACGCCGTTGCTGACGGTGGGCCTCATCCTGCAACAATTGTCGTCGGTCGTATAGTTATCGGCAAGGAGATCCACCTCGTCAACTGTAGGCAGGCGCCATCCTTGGCCCAAGATAACCGTTGCGGCATCATCTTGGGGCAACAGAAGCTCGTCATCTTTATAGTATAATGTGGATACTCGCAACTTGTAAGTATCCCACGAATAGACCTCCTTGGGTTCTGTCTCGCCCCAGGCAAAGAAGTCGCCCGTGTCCTCGGGCCGCTTCGCGCCTAAATTCTTGGTGGCAATCATGAAATTGCCAACCCCCATGTCTACGTAGTCATCGTTCGTTTCATACTCAGCATACTTGACAACAATCGGTTGCGGCTCTGGCACCGGCTCTGGAGAAACATCATCATCCTTCTGGCATGATGCAAACATGCACATCATGAGAGAAATAAACACATAAAAAATCTTTTTCATATTGTCTACTTAAAACATACTTTCTTAACGGATACAAAATCATCTCATTTATTATCCGTATTCTGATGGGCCTGCTGCTCTGTGAATATTTTGTGAATCTCTTTTTCCAACTTGCCCTTCTCCTTTAGTTTCAGGTACTTGTCCAACAGCTCCACCTTGCCCGTCAACGAGCTATTGGGCTCATAGAACTGTAACAAGATGTCGAAGACGTCCATCAATTGCGCTTCGTTCAGGTCTTTCACGTTATCTCTCAAACAAACATAGCTATATGCAGCCATGAAGCCCACCAGATAAGGCATACTTTCTTTAGATGATGCCAACGAGCCGACTTCCTCACCAATAACAATATTCACATCACCGCTTGCAATGCTCCAAGCTATGATATACTGGGTAGCCTGCTCCATCTGGGGAGCGCGGATGGTATGTGTCAGGTAATACTGGATACATTTCAGGGCTTCATCATTATGTTCATGACAGAGCTCAGCGCTTTTAAATTCTATCAACTCAGGCAGGTCTACGAATCCATCGTCTTTCTCCTTCTGCAGTTTTTCAATCTTCTCCCCTACGCGCTGGGCATTTTTCTCGTCGCCAACAGCCTGATAGTATTTCTGCAGGAAAGGTAGTTCTCCGATGTATTCATCAGAATGTTCACCACACAGTTTCTTGATAATGTTCAGTGAACGAATCTCGTATTTAAGTGCTTCTTGAGACTCACCACAATAATGGCTTGTTTCTGCCATATGCATTAAGATAATGGCCAAGTCGAAGTCTTGTTGACCCAGTTTCTCATAGATGGTCAATGCCTTCCTACTGCTTTCCTTTGCCTTGTCGTACTCGTTGTTTGAACTCTGGTACAAGGACAAGTTGTCAAGATAAAAGGCATACAAGGCATCACTATTGCTAACGTTGTCGGCATATAGCTGAGCAGCCTGTTCTATTATCTTTGCGGCCATATCCGGCTGTTCGTTCCTGTAATACAGTTTGGCACTGAAAGCAAACTGCTTGATGTATGTGGTATCTTTCTCACCATATAACGCCTTAAGGATAGCCAATTCGCGCTCTTTGGTCTTAATGGCATCCTCATAGCGTTTCTGATTCATCAGTTTGATAGTTACCGAGTCCAGCTTGTCAGCTTGCTGTCTGGTGAACTCATCCGTCTGACACCAAGCAGAAAGGAAAAGCATCATGGCGGCTATTATCAATAGCATTCTTTTCATAAAAACAATTTTCAGTTTTATATCCATCTACTTTACATTCAACAGCTTAAAGACTGACTCCAGCATCCAGGGCTTCACCACCTCCGAAGATACCCCAACTGCGTGTAGTCCACTGGATTCGGTATACCTCCACATTGCGGACATTTTTCAGGTCGGTCACTTTTTCATACAACATATCGCAGGGCCAACCATTATAGAAATAGTCATAGCCCTCAATGATGCTGACCTTGGCATCTTCATCAATCTCTTTCTCAAACTTCTGGCGTTCTTCATCAGTCATCTCATGATTATACATCATGTTCATGCGATCAGTTGTAAGGTTGACGACGTCCTTTGCCGGAATCGTCACTTCTGAAAGACAATTCACGAAATAGTCGTCCTCAAATCCGTCGTCCTCACTCGTCTTGCCATAACTCACTATAAATTTCAAATGTTGCGGATAACCGCTTGGATTCGTCACGTCTTTCTCGTTCTTGCCGATACGATATGACTTGCCATAAAGTCCAAAGAGAATCCGAAGTTCCTCATATCCGTCAAGGATGGCCTTTTCATTAGCAAATTGCAGATTGAGGGAAGCCTCCAAACGCTGACGGTCAATAGCTTTAGCCAGTTCCGGCTTTAAAGCATAGAGGCTGTCGGTCATCGATTTGCTCAATTTACGTGTAAAGTCACGTACCTCCCGCCAGTTTTCCGCATGCTGGATGGTACCATATTCATCGGTAGTGAAAACAAGGGGCACATCACCCATTGAATTAGCTATTTTTTCAAAAACCTGAGCCATTAACGTATCTTCAGGCATCTCGCAATGATTACTGATAGGCTTCATCTCTATCTTATACCCTTGGCTGGTTGAATCTCTGACTATCAGCTGGAACTCACTATTATAATAGTAATTCACAGTGGTGTCGTTGTCCACTATCTTCATTTTCACATGCTGGAAGTCATAGCCTAGTGTGTCGTTCTTGCAGAAATAGGCAATGACATTAATAGTTGAATCCTGACTTTCCTGCTGGGCAGTCACCATCTGGGCAGCAATAGGCTGTAAGAACAGTTGCAGCGTAAGGGCTAAAATACTGAAAAACAATCTTCTGAACATCATAAAATCTGTATATATATTTAAATTGGCCTGCAAAGGTACAAACTAATTCTCATATGCGCAAATATTTTCAACCCCAAAATGGGTATACTCAAAAAACTTCCCCAGCTAAAAGCCCTAAAAACATTGGGTAGAGCACTCTGAATAGTCCTTTTGAAAAAAGGGGGGCTGCCCGTGTCCCGTTAAGCCGTAGCGGGCAGTTGAAGGGGAAGAGTGCCGTGCAAACAGGGAGAAAGTGGCTATGTAAAAGGGAGCGAATGCGTAGGTAAGCGGATTCGGGCTCCCGCCCGCATTCATTCGGGCGAGGGGCCGTATTAATTCGGGCGGGAGGCCGCATTATTGCGACCGCCCGCCCGTAACCGAGTTTTATACCTTGTGCGATTCCTATTTCACGGGACGAATCGCAAACGTGAAGTCATACTGCTGTACGGGCAGAGTACACAACGGAACCGACCCAGTTGTGTAAAAATCTCTCTTCCCAGACGTAACATTTTTCGATTTTTGAATACTATATTGGTAGAAAAGTATTAATTTTGCAAACGAAATAGAAAATATGGCAAAAAGAAGAGAAATAAGAAATAGTACGGCAGAGTTCCTAATCTTTCAGATAGAAGGAAAGGAACAAGGGGTAGACTCAGTTTCGCCAGTGGGCAACCAGTGTAAGTCAATAAAGAAAACAATGTTATGAAACGTTTTATGCAATGGGTAATGGTCGCAGCCCTGATGTGCGGCCCTCTGTTGACCTCGTGTTCTGATGATGACAACCCGACCTCGGAGCCGGTAGTGACCAACCCCGTCCTTAAAGCCTTGAGCGAAATACCCAATGTTCACGACATCAAGGAATTTAAGAAAACTGCGAAGTATGGATTCAAGGAGGGATATGAGTTCTTTTTCGACCAGCCCATCGACCACAAGAATCCTTCTGCCGGCACGTTTCAGCAACTTGTCAGGATTTGTGTTCGTGATGTCAATATCCCCACGGTGCTTTACACAGAAGGCTATCTCATATCGCCTATTGCCTCAGCTATCGATCTCACCGAAGCCCTTGGTACTAACCTTGTGCAAATCGAGCACCGCCATTTCGGCGACTCAAAGATTCTTAGCGACACCCGTTGGGAGTATCTGAACTGTGAACAACTTCCTGCCCAACTGCGAGAAGCCCATCCTCCTGGTCTATTCCCAGCACGACCCTTGGACAGGCGGCCGTATCACTAACGTCAATCCTGTGGCTAAGCTGATTATCAATCCAGACTGTTACCACAACCAGGATATTAACAATCCGGAACATTACAGCCCCGCCCTCAGACAGGAGATCATCGACTACATTGGCAAGTACGTCAAGTTGCCTTGAGACCCGTGAAATGACCAAAGATGCGGAGGCCTATGCAAAGTGGCAACGATTACAATAAAATTAACATTATGGCAAACTAATTGAAAAAACATGATGGCTAGAAACAAAATCAAATCCGTTTGGGTATGCGTCAGAACAAAAGGGAAACTGATTGTCGCAACCCTCACCGTAATCCTGCTGACAGCCTCTACGCCGCAGCACATTACCACCATTTTCATTATCGGCGACTCCACGGCAGCTCCTAAAGACCTGTCGACAGGCTCGCCGGAAAGAGGGTGGGGCATGGCGCTGCAGTGCTACTTTGACGATGCCTTCATTCGGGTGGACAATCATGCCGTCAATGGCCGTTCGTCAAAGAGCTTTATCGATGAAGGCCGTTGGGACCGCGTACTGTCTCTCATTCGTCCTGGCGACTATGTGGTCATTCAGTTTGGCCACAATGATGAGAAACCTCAGCCGGCGCGTCATACCGATCCTGGTTCAACCTTCGACTATAACCTGGCCCGTTTTGTCCGCGAAACCCGTGAACATGGTGGCATACCTGTTGTCATGAATCCCGTAGTGCGCCGTAACTTCTTTGTTGCTGCTCCTGAGAATGCCGACGATGAGGCCCTGCGCAACACCACTTTCAAGGATGGCGTCAAGATGGTTGAGGGTGATACCCTTGTCGACACCCACGGACTCTATGCCGTAGCTCCGCGCGATGTTGCCAGTCGCATGCACTGTCATTTTGTCGACGCCAACCGTATCACGCACGACCTTGAGCAGTCCCTGGGCGTCGAGGGCTCTAAACGTCTCCACATGTGGTACAGACCCGGCGAGCATCCTGCTCTTCCCGATGGTCGCCAGGACAATACCCACTACAACGCTTTCGGAGCCCATCAGGTTGCCAGTCTTCTGGCCGAAGCCTTGGCCAATGAGATTCCCCTGCTTCGGAAATACCGTACTAACGACGACCCCTGCAAAATGCCGTAGTGCAATTTTTACAGCCTTAATCCAAAGAAGGCGCGGGCATGCAGTTTGTTCTGGTTGAAAGTGACGTCGCCGTTGTCATAGATGGAGTTGCTCATCATGAATGTGACACCAGCATTGTAGCGGGGTGAGAAGTGGTATACCACGGAGGCGCGCTCGTTGAAGATCATGTTGAAACACAGGCCGTGGTCGCGTTTTTCCTGATAGTCCTTGCCTTGCATGCGGTCGGCAGCAGAGCGGAGTTCGAGCTTGTTGTGCTTGTAAACCACGAAGTTGGGCATGAATGAGAGGTGGAGCAACCATTGGGAGCGTTTGCCGAGCACGAGGTTGTAGCCATAGCCGCCGCCCAAGGCAAAGTTGGCAAAGGTGAGATGGACGTCGGGAGCCTTGGGACTACGCTCAGCCAGCGCGTCGGTGGTCCTGATGCTACCGCCCTGAAAACTGGCACCTGCCAGCCACGAGCCTGCTGAGCGCAACTGGTAGTAATTCTGGTACAAGGCTGCTGGGAAGGAGAAACGACGGTGGTTGAAGATGTAATAGGCAGCCATGTTGACGACGTTCATGCGCAGTCCCTCCTCGTTCAGATGGTCGATATCACCCAGTTTCATGTCACCCGTCAGCGACGTGGCGCGCTGGTAGTTGATGTCGAAGCTGATGCGATTGCCATGATATTCGAAATTGAACTCATAGTCGTCGTAGTCACCGCGGATTTTGGCTGGGTTGAGTGACAGCGAAACGGCAATGTCGCAGTAGTTCACCTCCAAGCCGATGGTGGTATTCTTTTTGGTGTGAAGGTCGTATTTCGACCAGACATTGTTTACCGTACCTTTGGCATGGATGTAGTTACCCGTCTGGTTTACCATCGCCCTCAGTAGCCATTTCTCTTTCGGCCGTGCCACGTAGTTCGTGTCGTACTTCGACTTGAAATACATGTTGCTGAGTTTCTCGTTCAATCGTTTCCCCAAACTCTGCTTGGCTTTGGGCGACGCAATGGTGTCTGTCGCTATGCTGTCTGTACTGAGGGGTTGTGCATTCAATGTCAGCGTAAAGCATACAGCCAACATTGATAGAATTTGTTGCTTCATATAAGATTAAACATAATCTAATTTTGTAAGAGTTCTATAACCATTATTGTATAGGAATCACCTAAACAGTTCTAATATTGGGGTCAAAATTACAAATTATCGGTGAAAAAAGATTAACTTTGAAGATGTTTTTAAGAGAAATTGTGAAATAATGGTTAGAAAAGCAGGTTGAAAACAGCAACGACAGGCTACGGCTATTGCCAGAATCAAGCAATCTGTCCTCGTGATTGTCCCCATGATTGATAATATGAAGATAATTATCTCCTTTCATCCATTGGATAACGGACACTCCATTTGTGACGGAGGTCGTCCATGAGCTGCATGATGTAGAGCGTCTCGGCATGGGGCATCTCATGCGGTTCTGTCAGACCGTCGAGGAGTGCCTGGCGGCAGGCCAAGAACTGATACTCATAGCCCGTGATTTGCTGGGGTACGTGAATGGTCTCGACGTATGTGCGGTCGGGACCATTTACGGTTATCGTCTGTGGATTGTTGATGTTGTCGATGATGATGTTGCCCTCTGTGCCTGCGATGACGCCGATGTTGTCTCCCACGCATTGTGCCGACGATTGGATGTTGGCGAGAATGCCGTCTTTTAGGATGATGGTGATGGCATTGGTCAGGTCCATGCCAGTGGTGCTCTTCACGCAATGCCCGTCGATCGTTTCAATATCACTATCGCAGAACATGCGCACGAAGTTCAGCGCATATACGCCGAGGTCGAGTAACGCACCACCACAAAGGTCTGGCCGCATGATGCGCGGCTTGTCACCCATCGAATAGCCAAGGGTGGCCGTGACGAGACGGGGCTGTCCGATACGTCCGTCGGCGATGAGTCTTCTGACAATGCCCACGGCAGGCTGGTAGCGCGTCCAAATAGCTTCAGCCAAGAACACGTTCCGTTCGTGAGCCAGATTGATAATGTCGCGCGCCTGTTTTGCGTTGGCCATAAACGCCTTCTCCACGAGACAGGGCTTACCTGCCAGAAGGGCCTCACGTGTTACATCATAGTGGTGGGAGTGTGGCGTACCGATATATATGAGGTCAACATCTTTGTCGGCAATTAACTCGCTGTATGAGCCGTATGCTTTCTTGATATTCCACTTGGCAGCAAAAGCTGCTGCCGTTTCCTGCTTACGTGAACCCACAGCGTAGGCCTCACAGCAGTCCAATCCGTGCAGGGTGATGGCCGCCTTCTCGGCAATCCATCCTGTTCCAATGATTCCTACTTTCATCATAAAATTCAACTTATGTTAATTATTGGTGCAAAATTACGAAAAAAAAGATGAAAATCGCTAATTTTGCGGATGATTTTTTATTATGTTTGATTTTATGGCAGAAGAAAACAGACGTAAAGTGTCGATAGAAATAGTTAAGGTGTTAGTGGTGGCAATAGCCCTGCTTTGGCAAAGCGCCTCGTTCGCATCGTGTACGGCGAGCGATGACAATGCTGCCAGCCAGTATGAGCAGGCAACGTTTATTCCACTAGCACCCGACTACAACGACGCAGCGATGTGGGTGACCGCCGACGGCGATATCGACGGCACTGGCGCCGACATCTTCTATGTCGTATCGACGTGGGAGGAAGACTGGACGACGGAGGATGGCAGGATATGCCATTATGCCGACGTGTGGAGCCCTGAGCACCGCGGGCGCATGGAAGATTTGGAGATTAACAAGGTGGCGGCATATATGTCGCCGGGCAACCGCTTCTTTGCGCCGTTCTACCGCCACACCACTATGGAGGCATGGATGACGCAGAACGAGGACACAATTATGAATCGTACACGGCTGTCGATAAGTGACGTCTGCGCAGCCTTCGACCATTTCCAGGCTCATCGCGACACATCACGCCCACTCATCATTGCGGGCTTCAGTCAGGGCGGCCTGGCTGTGGTGGAGCTGCTGAAGCACATCGACGACGAGACATACAGCCAACTGGCCGCAGCCTACGTGCTAGGCTACAAGGTGACCAATGCCGATATGGCGCAATACAGCCACATCCGTCCAGCCGAGGGAGAAACGGACACGGGCGTCACCATTTGCTACAACACGGTGAAGGACGTAAAGTACGTCATCCCTGTCATCTCCGCCTCCGACATCTGCATCAATCCTGTGAACTGGCGGACGGACGCCACTTCCGCCACGCTCCACGACACCATCACCGTCGCTGTCGCACCATCACACCACGTCCTCGTCGTCAGTGGCTATAGCGGCTCAGAATATGCGCCCTACAAAGGCTTCCTCAATGTGGGCGACATCCACAGCTGCGAGCCTTGGCTCTACAGCGAGTGTCTGGCGAAGAACATCAATGTCCGCGCCAAGGAGTGGCGAAAGCTGCACTTGCCGACCGTCACCCGCATTCAGGAACGCGGCACGTTGCAGGCGGGAACAACGGGCGACTACCGGCCGTTGTCTTTCCGTGAGGATGACGGACGCTACTGGGGTTTCGGCATCGAAGTGGCTGGGGAGATTGCCAGACGAATAGGTGTCGGTATTCAGTTTGTGCCGACCTCATGGCCTACGTTGACAGCAGATGTCCAGGCAGAACCTCAGACCTTCGACCTCGCTATTGGCGGCATCACCATCACCGATACCCGCTGTGAAACGATGCTTATGAGCGAGGGCTATCTGGCAAACGGTAAGACTATCCTTTGCCGTGCTTCGGAGACAGACCGCTACCAGTCATTGGCCGACATCGACAAACCAGAAGTCCGTGTGATGGTGAATCCAGGTGGACTGAATGAGAAGTTTGCCAACGAAAACCTGACTCATGCTACCATCATCGTTCACCAGAAGAACGAAGAAATCCCTTCTCTCATTGCCGAGGGCGAGGCCGACGTGATGATAACGGAAATAACAGAGGCTCCTTACTACGTGCAGACCGATGCCAGACTTGCCGCGCCATTACTGAACGAGCCCTTTACTCATGGTGAAATCGGTGTGCTGATGCGCAAGGGGCAGGAGGATTTGCTTCAGCTGGTGAATGATGTCATTAGGCAAATGAAGTCCGACGGCTCACTCCGCCAACTGCATGAGAAGTACGGTTTTGTATATGCCTACGAATAAGAATATTGAATATTGATTATAAACGACTATGAATAAAAGATATGCTCTTTATGCACTGGTGGCATTATTGTTTGCTGGTTGCCAGACGAGGAACATAACGGAAACCGAGAGATTTGATGCAAGTGTCAGGAAGGAATTGCCCTTCGCCGTCGATTCCTTGTGCTGGCTCGACGGTGTGGACATGGCTACGTATCAGTTCGCCTGTAAGGACTATATAGCGACGCCGCCTGACGCATTCATCGGGCCGGACGGTGAACTGAACGTCTACAACAATTTCCTCTTTGAAAAGCCGACACATCAGACGGAAGACATGGTATGGCGCAATGTCGTCGTCTCGAAGAAGAACCAGCGCATCATTTGTATCGACCGCTATCTGATGGATGGCCGGACAAAGGGCTTTGTCTATGTGCTACAAAGTGAAACAAAGCGTTTTCCGACGCTAGGACTGTATCATTGGGACGTGAGCGACTCGCATAATATCGAGATGACCGGCGAGTGCCTGGAGCATCTCCGAAAGCTGACGCTGAGAAGGATAAAGGGCGATGGCCGCTACATGGAACCTGCCTCGCAATACGACTATTGGGCATTGATATTCCATGCAGACTCGCTCATGGAAGACGGCCTATATGCGGAGGCGAAGAAGACATATGATCTGGCGTTCATGGAAGACCGCTATATCCTGCCGAGCCATCTGTCGACGGTGGCCATGAAGATGATGGGCATACACAACGACGAGGCGGCACTGGACTATCTCAGCCATCGCGTCAGGATGGAGCTGAACTTCTACGAAGAGCTGATGCCCTCGACGTTCCCGCAGTTGCGCGACACGTTTGAGGTGCGCCAGCGCAAGTGGGGCTACGACCTTGCCCAGAAGCAATATTTAGAGTGGATATTCGAACGCGACCAGTACGACCGTATGCTCTGGTTTCTTGCCTCTAACAAGCGTACGGAATCTCCAGAGCGCGTTGAGAAACTGGCACGACGGGCAATGGATACGGACAGCACCAACTTTCAGTTGGTAAGCCGTATCTTGTCGGAAACAGGCTATCCCCAGAGGTCGAAGGTGGGTGACTTTGCGACGCTGACCGTCTGGATGATTATCCAGCACAGCGACTTAGGACGCATCAAACAGTTCCTGCCACAGTTGGAAGAAGCCGCCCGCCGAGGCGATTTAGCCCCTGCATACTTAGCCGCCACGAAAGACCGCATTGATATCCGCGAGGGGCGTCCGCAGAAATACGGCACGCAGTTCAATTGTCCCTTACTGGACTCTTTGCGCGTCAACGAATGGCGACAGGAGGTAGGACTTCCACCAATAGAGATCAAATAAATACGATATGAAGAAAAAACTATCATTATTTTTTCTGACTTTGGCCACGACATTATGCATCATGGCAGATGATCATTTTCCGAGTTTATCGTGTCCCATCCTTGGAGGAGAGTTGAGCAACTCGGCGGCGACATCGGTGGCTGACATTGACGAGGTGTTACCACGGATGCGGTCGTTGGGGCTAAACACTGTGCTTGTTCCTGCCTATTGGGAGTTGATGGAGCCGATAGAGGGGAAGTTTGACTTCACACTCATTGACCGCACCATCGATGTGGCACGACGTGAGCAGTTGCATGTGGTGTTCCTTTGGTTTGGTGCGTGGAAGAACTCGATGTCATGCTATACACCAGGGTGGTTTAAGCAGGATACGAAACGTTTTCCACGGGCGATGACTGCCGAAGGGAAACAGATGGAGATAGCCTCGTGTTTCAGCGACAACGTCCTACAGGCCGACCTGAAGGCTTTCTCGGCACTGATGCGACATATCCGCGAGAAAGACCCGCAGCGCGAGGTCGTCATCATGATGCAGATAGAGAACGAGATCGGGATGCTGGAGTCGGCACGCGACCATTCGCCGTTGGCAGAGAAGGCATATAATAAAGAAAGGTGGGCAGAACGTTACGGCACCGATGAGTATGCCGATGAGAAATTTATGGCGCTAAGCTATGCGCGCTATGTGGAGCATCTGGCCCATGCTGCCCGTGAGATTCTCCGACCTGAAGGTCTGAGTATGGTACGCAATCACGACATGCCGCTCTATGTGAATGCCGCGATGAACAGTCGTGGGCGACGGCCAGGAGAGTATCCCTCTGCAGGGCCGTTGGCACATCTCATCGACTTCTGGCGCGAGGGTGCTCCCAGCATTGATCTGCTCGCTCCTGATATCTACGACACAGGCTTCAAGTCGTGGTGTGCGCAATATGCCATGCCTTTGCGTCCGCAAGATGGTGGGAAAATTAAGAATCGCCTCTTTATCCCTGAGAGCCGTTGCTGCGAAAACAGCGGCGTCCGTGCCCTCTATGCCTTCGGCGAGCATCAGGCATTGGGCTTCTCACCTTTCGCCATCGATCAGGCCAGCGAAAAAGAAACAGAATCCGTGACGAATGCTTACGGACTCATAAAACAATTGGCGGCAGCAAATTCTTCACTCTTCACTCTTCTTCCACCTGAAGGAAGGAGTGTGGCACGCAATCACTCATCACTTAAAACTTGGGGCTTGCTCTTCGATCAGAACGACCGCGAGCGCATCATCGATGATGATGGCGTAGAAATGACGTGTCGTCATTATTTCACCCTTCCATGGGATCCGCGTGCCACCGACGGTACCACATGGCCAGAGGGTGGTGCCATGCTCATCCGTCTCAGCAAATTCGACTATCTGTTGGCTGGCAGCGGCGTTGTCATCGACTTCAAGACTCCAACGGAGAAGCAACAAGAGCAGCAAAAGACATTAGGCGAGGATGGTTTTGCAGAGGCGGCAGCAAATTCTCTCTTTGAGAGTGTGGCGTCGCATTCTTCACTCTTTAAGGGCAAACGCCTTGGCCTTCTTTCTGTCGATGAAGTCGAAATCGACTCTGCTGGCAACATACAGTACCTGCGTCGTCATAATGGTGATCAGACTCACCAAGGTCGTCATGCCCGCATTGGTGTCGGCGAGTGGAAGATATTGCATATTAAACTTTACGAATATTGATTGATGACGGAATTCGACGAAGTCAAAGCAGAAGCTTGAAAAAAAACAATAAACCCCGCTAATTCATTGTGAATCAGCGGGGTTTATTTCGTTAGAGTCGAGGTGACAGGACTCGAACCTGCGACAGCCTGGTCCCAAACCAGGAACGCTACCAACTGCGCTACACCTCGAATAGTTGCGGTAACGATTTTTAAATCGGCTGCAAAGGTACGCTTTTTTCGCGACCTGTGCAAATAATTCCGCAATTATTTTATAATCCCTTGTTCTACGAAGATACGTTTCAGAGCTTTAACAGAACGGTCTACTTGTTCAGTCGTATGTGTAGCCATAAGGGCATAGCGCACCAACGTATCCTGAGGAGCACAGGCGGGTGGAATAACGGGGTTGATGAATACACCAGCCTTGAATGCCAGTGACGTCACAAGGAAAGTCTTGTCGACATCGCGCACATAAAGTGGAATAATCGGGCTCTCAGTATCACCAATCTCAAAACCTTCTTCACGGAAACGTTTTAAAGCATAGCGAGTGACATCCCATAAGGCCTGAATACGCTCTGGTTCCTGCTGCAGAATATGTAGGGCGGTCATCGCTGCTGCGGTGGCTGCAGGGGTATTCGAGGCTGAGAAGATGTAGGTGCGACAGGTGTGACGCAGGAAGTTGATGGTGTCCCAGTCGGCAGCAATGAAGCCACCGATGCTGGCCAGCGACTTGGAGAAGGTACCCATAATGAGATCTACCTCGTCGGTCAGACCAAAATGGTCGCACACACCACGTCCGTGGTCGCCAAACACACCGATACCATGTGCCTCGTCAACCATGATGGAGCAGTTGTACTTGTGCTTCAGCTCGACAATCTCAGGCAGTTTGGCCAAGTCACCCTCCATCGAGAAGACTCCGTCAACAACAATGAGCTTAACTGCCTCATAGGGAAGTTTTTGCAGCACGCGCTCCAGGTCTTCCATATCATTATGCTTATAGTGCAACTGGCGGGCAAACGAAAGACGGCGACCGTCCACAATACTTGCATGGTCACGATCGTCGCAAATGATATAGTCGTCCTTACCTACTACCATAGCCAGCACGCCCTGATTAACAGAAAAACCGGTAGAGAAACACAGACAGTCCTCTTTATGGATAAACTCTGATATTTCCTTTTCCAACTGGACATGCAGGTCAAGCGTACCATTCAGGAAACGGCTTCCGGCACATCCCGAACCATACTTATCAAGTGCAGCCTTCGCGGCATCAATGATTCGCTGGTCGCCAGTAAGACCCGTATAAGCATTCGAGCCGAACATCAGTACCTTGTGGCCTCCCATCTCTACTTCTGTTCCCTGCTTGCCTTCAATGGCACGGAAATAGGGATAAACGTCAGCCTCCATGTACTTCTGTGGCTCACGATAATTTTTGTATCTTTCTTGTAATTGTCCCATAAAATATAGGTGTAGCCTAAGCTACATATTAGTTTCAGCTTGCAAAGTTACACATTTTTTATCAATTCGTGCAACTTTTTTAATTAATTTCACGCTTACTATGTAAAAATAATGCAAAAAAAGCAACATTCTCAACAATATTTCGTATTTTTGCAACAAATATGGACAGTAAAAAGTGTATAACTTTCATCGTGAACCCCATTTCGGGCACACAACGGAAGGACAACTTTCCGGAACTCATTGACGAGCTGATTGATCATCAGCGCTTCGATTGTGATGTTTGTTTCACGGAATTCCGCGGACATGCTGCCCAACTGACGCGCCAATGCGTAGAGAAGCACACCGACGTCGTTGTGGCCGTGGGTGGCGACGGCACGGTGAACGAAGTGGCACGCTCGCTAGTACATACTGACACGGCTCTCGGAATCATTCCCTGCGGATCTGGCAACGGATTAGCCCGCCACCTCTGCATACCGTTAGATGTCAGGAAGGCAATGGACATTATCAATAGCTGTCAGATTGAGGCTTTCGACTATGGTGTCATCAACGGCCTGCCTTTCTTCTGTACCTGCGGTATGGGCTTCGACGCCTTTATTTCGCTCAAATTCGCCGAATCGGGCAAGCGTGGCCCCATCACTTACGTGGAGAACGTATTAAAGGAGGGATTGAAATACAAGCCAGAGACCTACGAGATTGTCGTCGACGGCGAAGGTAAGCAGCGCTACAAGGCGTTCCTTATTGCCTGTGCCAACGCATCGCAATACGGCAACAATGCCTATATAGCACCAGGTGCCACCATGAAGGACGGTGAGATGGATGTCATCATCATGGAGCCCTTCGATGCCATCGAAGCACCACAAATTGCTGCCGACCTCTTTATGAAGACTCTTGGCAACAACTCGAAGATAAAGACCTTCCGCACTCGGCAACTTACCATCCACCGTCGCGAAGCCGGTGCCATACACTATGACGGTGATCCTATCATGACCGATAATGACATTGACGTCCACATAGAACACATGGGCATCCGCATCGTCGCCAATCCAAAGGCTATGGAGGACAAGGCTCAGCCTAATCAGGTACTCAACGCTTTCAGCGACTTCTTTAATAATATTAATAATGTACGCGAGGACATCGTGGAAGACATCGAAAAAGGCAGCCGCCACATCCAGGCCATCAACAAGGTACTGTTGAGGAAACTCCGAAGTTAACGAGAGATCGTTGGTAAAAATGTCATAACGAAATTACATAATACCGAATGCCCCTTCAAATAATCATGACTGTCATCATCCTGTTTGCCGCCGCAGGCTATGCAGCATGGCGTGTTTATCAGGCATTGCGCAAGGATGGTGACCCCTGTTCTGGCTGTGAACTGAAAAAAAACTGCAAAAAGTTTGGTAATATCAGGGAAAAGTAGTATCTTTGCACCCGCTAAGTTGAAATGGTGCCTTGACCTATGGTCGAAACACCTACCACTCGGAAGAGTTGACACCAGTGTCGCTCTCCTCTCGTTAAAACGGTGCCTTGGATGAGTGGCTTAGTCAACGGTCTGCAAAACCGTCTACGGCGGTTCGAATCCGCCAGGCACCTCGCTTGAAACTCCCGAAACCTCGATAAACAAGGGGTTTCGGGAGTATATTTATAGCGGAAAGATTATTATAAAGCTTGTTGAAAAGAACTGATTCAGCATGTTTCGGTTTAAGCATTTTACGATAGAACAGGAGTTGTGCGCCATGAAAGTGGGTACGGACGGGGTGCTACTGGGAGCTTGGGCCCAGGGCGGTCGTCGCGTGTTGGACGTTGGCACGGGGACGGGCGTAGTGGCACTGATGATGGCGCAGCGGTTTCCGGAGGCTCGTGTGACAGCCATTGACGTGGACGAGGGTGCAATGCAACAGGCGATGGAGAACGTGTCTGCTTCGCCCTTCAAGGATAGGGTAGAGGTGCTCCATGCCAGTGTTCAGGAATACTCCCGTCATCCATCACCTCTCACCTCCTTACCTTCTTTTGACGCCGTGGTGAGTAATCCGCCGTATTTCATCGATGCACTGTCAGCTCCTGACCGCCAGCGTCACATAGCTCGTCATGCTGACACGCTGACCTATACTGAACTGATGACGGCTGCCTGGCGACTGCTGAAGGACGACGGGGAACTGAGCGTCATCGTGCCGTTCGACTACAGGCAGCGTATGGAGGACGAGGCGACGTTTTGCGGGTTCTTTCCCAGCAGGGTGTGTGCCTTCCGTACAAAAGCTGGAAAGGCGCCAAAGCGTTTCCTGCTGGCGTTCAGGAAGCATCCCTATTCATGTGAAAGGACGGAAATGACGTTGGGGGATGAGTTGTATAGGACGTTGACACAGGACTTCTATTTGTGAAAGCCAGTGCGTAGGAATTCGTCCCATTGACCTTGGTAGCCATTGAATACGTTGATGTCGACGGGGCCTGTAATGCCATTGACTCGGCCGTCGGCAGCGAGTTGCCAATAGACCAGCTTGACGTCGGGTTTATATTCACCGTAGCGGGCTATCCAGACGTTATATTTCTGCTTGATGTCGACGGCATGGGTCATGTGCTTGTTGACGAACATCTGACTGACATAGAGAATAGGACGCATATGGGTGCGGCGCTCCACATAGTCCAAGAAGGTGCGGATGCGACGCATGAGCTCCTCGGTACCGCCAATCTGACGAATCTGTGCGTCGGTGGGTTCGACATCGAGAACGGGCGGGAAGTCGCCCTTGCGAATGAGCGTGTGGTTGACGAAGTAGGTGGCTTGGGCCAGCGCTGACGTCTTCAGCGAAAAGAAGTGGTAGGCACCAACGCGGATGCCCTGCTTCTTGGCAGCGAAATAGTCCTTTAGGAAGTAACGGTTGCGTATGCTGGTACCCTCGGTGGACTTGATGTAGACAAACGATACGGGGAACGTCTGGCCACCGGTGGTGTGGCGGTGTCCCAGCGACGTGATGCGCACCTTCGGCCAATGGATGGCATAGCGTCGGCGGCCTTTCTCGTGCTGATGGCGCGAGATATCGATGCCGTAGATGCGTTCGGAGGTGTATTTGAGTTTCTCGCCCAGAAAGCGTCCCTCCTTCCATTCACCGACACGAACGGGATGATTGGCTGATGACTGGAAACCGAAACCGTGCGGCTGGTCGTCGAGCCAGAATCCTTCGTAATGGGTGCCGTCGCTGGCGTCGTAGGTGCCTTGCCCGCAGGCCTGATAGTGACGGTCCATTTGTCCGCGGTAGGTGCCAAGTGAGTCGGTGCGACGGGCAGTGACGATGGTATCGTGGTCCCATACGGCACAGACAATACGGCCAAGGGCGTCGCGCATGATGCCAGGACCGTTCATGGGTGTGAAGTGGTAGTGGCCTGCACGCCAGTGGCCATTGGCAAACTTGACCGATGGCAGCAGACGGTCCTTGGCAGCGATGTAGCGGGTGACGGGGACCGGATGGATAGAGTCTTCAGACAGTCTGGATAGCCTGGTGAGCAGCGTGTTGTACTGGGCAATGAGGTTGTAGCCCTCGTCGGTGACCTGATGAGTTCGGAGATAGTAATCCAGTTCTTTGATCTGTATGGTGTCAACGGCAGGGTGCAGCCGGACGATGGTCTCCACCTTGTCGGGAATGCAGGCATCATCCGACGTGAAGAAATAATATCGGCATGCGAACAGCAGCACCACAATAATCAGCACTGCCAGGTCGGCAATATTGGCTATGGAGCGTGTCTTTTTCACTCTTATCTCTTACTTCTTACCTCTTACCTCTTGCCTTCTTCCAGCCATGCGTCGATGAGCTGTCGGGCGATAGAGAGCTTTTCAGGAATATGGGGCAGATGGTCACGGTCGAACCAGGAACCTTTCGACAGTTCTGAGCGTTGCAGGTGAATCTTGCCGCTGTCGTAGTCGGCCATGAAACCAACCATCAGTCCGCAAGGGTAGGGCCACGGCTGGCTGCCGAAGTAGCGCAGGTTGGTGATGTGCAGACCCGTTTCCTCCATGACTTCGCGATAGACGGCTTCCTCGAGTGTCTCGCCCGTTTCCACGAAGCCGGCCACAAGGCCATAATGGTCGTCGCGGAAATTGTTGGCATGGACAAGGAGCACTTCGTTGTTCCGCCTTACCAGTACGATGACAGCGGTGGCCAACTGGGGCCATATCTCCTTACCACAGTGTTCACACTTCTTGGAGATGGCCGTGTCGAAACGCATAGTGCCGCCACAGACGCCGCAGAACTTAGTGTTTTGGTCCCAGTAGAGCAGTTCGTGACACTTGCCGGCTTTCAGATAGTCATCGTTGGGGAGTTTATAGTATGACTGACGCAAAGGACACATCTCGTAGACATGTGATGTCTGATGTGTGATGTCTGATGTGAGAGGCGCGTCTATGCGCCAGGCTTTGTTGCCGTCAACGTCCATGACGGTGGTCCAAGGCTTCACCTCAGTAGGTGCCTCAACAGGTATCTGGTAGTTGTCACCTACTTTTTCCAATACGAGGTCGCTCTGACAAAAAACGAAATACTTCATGAATAAATCCGAATAATCCGTAAATCCGTGTAATTTGTGTAATCTGTGGTCTTTTAATCACACCCCATCTTTATTTTCCGAAGATTTCTCTGCGGTCTCGTTCGATGGCTGGAATGACCCATGCATCGGGAATGAAGCGCCAGTTGTTCAATGTATGGGGTGTTACCACACCTTCGCGTTCAATCTTTTCGGTTAGGTAGTGGCGCTGGTCACGGTCGCTCATGTAAATGATACGACCGGGAATGGAGTCCATGGGGATGCCGGCACCACGTACCAGCAGTTCACCGCCGCCATTGCCGCGGTAGCTGTTCATGGCTACGCGATACCAGGCTTTCTCATCGAACGGCTGTCCGTTGGAAAATTGCAGGATGTGAACCTTCTCGCCGTCGGGCTTGGTGACGTCAACCACGTAGTCGATGCCTGCTGCCGAATCGAAGTTGAAAGTGAAATTCTTGAAACCGGAACGCTGGTTGTCGCCAGGTTGCCGGGGAGCCAGCAGCATGATGTGGTCGTCGGGGCTTTTCATCGTGTTGACCCACTGGTCGTACGACATCTCCAGATGTTTACGGATTTCTTCACCCGTCATGCGCAACACGTAAATATGGTTCTCGAAACGGTAGAGCTTGAACATGTCGCTCATGTAGACCGGTCCGGCATTGATGGTAGATTTGAACGTCAGTGGGGCATTGAACGATACGTCGGCACCAGTATGCTCCAACTGCAGTTCATGGATGAGGTCCGTAAAAGCTGCTGAAGCGAAATAGGCGTCGCTTGACGTCATAGGAGCGGCAAAAGAGCCTATCTGGCGCTCAACGAAGGAACGGATGTTGTCGAACTGGGGCTGGAAATGGCTGATGAAGTCTTGGTCGATGTCCTCGCCGGTAACGTCAATCAGTTCGCCTTTCTTCTCGACTATCTTAACGCTTCTGGAATTTGATTTTCCATCTTTAACCTTTAATGTAATGGTGGCCTGCGCAACCTTGATGGCATTGCACGAAGGATCGAGGCATAAGGTGCGGTTGACGGTAACGTTGCGCTCGGTATGGTCGTGGCCGTAGAAGATGACGTCGAAGCCTTCCACCTGTTCGGCGACCTTCTTAGTGGCATCCTCGTCATAGCTGTCGGTGACGATGCCACCGTCCCATCCGCTGTGGAAGAGTCCGATGACGATGTCTGCCTGTTCCTGTTCACGCAACAGCTTTACCCAACGCTTGGCACACGACACCATCTCCTCGAAACGCATGCCGCTCCACAGATTCTGATGCAACCAATTTGGAATAGCAGGTGTCAACATGCCCAATATGGCAATGCGTACACCGTCGCGTTCTAGCATCAGGTAGGGTTCGACGTAAGGCTTACCGCTCTTGACGTCGATGATGTTGGCACCGAGGGTGGGGCATTTCAGTTCTTTGATCCACTTGTCGTATACTTTGTGGCTCGTTTCCACATCGTGGTTGCCAAACGTCTGGGCATCGTAGCCTAAGTAGTTGATGACTTCGGCTGCGATATTGGGCTGGTCGGTAGCCACATAGTTTGTATAATAACACGTAGGCTGACCTTGTAGGATGTCGCCGTTTTCCAGTAGGATGAGGTTCTTGCCATACTTCTGACGTTGCTTTTTGATATAGGTACTCACGCGAGCCATCGTGCCGCGCATGGGGCGGCGTTCAATGAAGTCGTAGGGAAAGAAGGCTCCGTGTACGTCGGAGGTCTCAATAAACTGTAGTGTGACGGTATTCTTTGGCTGAGCCATCAGGGTATTCATCATACATAGTAATGCTAACAGGGTTGTAATTCTTTTCATTTTGTATCTTCCTTAATTCATTTAATTCATACTTCACAATCCGACTTGACTGCATTGACTTTGCCATATAGCTGCTTTGATTCAGCAAATTCAGTGAATTTGGTCAGTAATTTCAGTGAATTTGGTCAGCAATTTCAGTGAATTTGGTCAGCAATTTCAGTGAATTTGGTCAGCAATTTCAGTGAATTTGGTTTGTAACATTTTCTATATGACTTTGTAAAAGCTTGCTGATGACGGTGTCAAACCATTATTCTCTTAAGAAACTCTTCGGCACGCTGGAGGTCTTCTGGCGTATCGATGCCGACTGTCTCAATGTCGGTTAGACCGACACGGATACGGTAGCCGTTTTCAAGCCAGCGTAATTGTTCCAGACTCTCTGCCTTCTCAAGCGGCGTCTGTGGCAGACGGGTGATTTCACGTAGCACCTCACGACGGTAGGCATACAGCCCCAAGTGCTTGAGGAAGGGGAATCGTTCCAGCCATGCCTGGGGTTCGCAGCCACGAACGAAGGGAATGACAGAGCGGCTGAAATAGAGTGCGAAGCCTCGGCGGTCTGTTACGATTTTTGGTGAGTTGGGATTCATGATGGCATCGGCAGATTCAAATAGCTTTCCTAACGTACCTATCTGGGTGTCAGTGTAATTGAATAATTGCTTCAAGGTTTCCAACTGGCTCTTCTGAACGAATGGCTCATCGCCTTGGATGTTGATGATGACGTCGGCCATCGTGCCGATTTTCTCAGCAGCTTCCTCAATACGGTCGGTACCGCTCTTGTGGTCGGAACGGGTCATGACGGCACGTCCACCAAACGATTCCACATGCTGGAAAATGCGTTCGTCGTCGGTGGCCACATAGGCTTCTTCCAACACGCTGGCTGCTTGTTCGTATACTCGCTGAATGACAGTCTTGCCACCTAATATGGCCAATGGCTTGCCTGGAAAACGCGTCGAGGCGTAGCGGGCAGGGATGATTGCTATGAACTTCATAAATGGTCAATTTCTTGTTTTGCCTGCAAAATTACACAATAAATCCTTAAAATAAGCGAACTTTTTAAGAAATGTTTTGCTTGTCTCGTTTTTTTTTGTACCTTTGTAAAGTTTTTAAAATAACGACAGCACATGAAAGCAAGATATATACTGACAACAATATTGGCATTTTCGGCACTCACAGTGTCGGCACAAAAGATTACTCTGGGGTCCTGTACGTTGAAGGACGGCGGACAGTATCAGGGTGAGATGCAGGCTGGGAAACCACACGGCAAAGGCAAGACAGTATGGAAGGACGGCGACGTTTTCGAAGGTGAATACGTTCGCGGAAAACGGCAGGGATTCGGCACCTATACATTCTTCGACGGTGAGAAGTACGAAGGTGAATGGATGCAGGATCACCAGCATGGAAGGGGTACCTTTTATTATAATAATAACAATCGCTATGAGGGCCTCTGGTACAGGGATGACCGAGAGGGACACGGCATGATGTTCTATTATAATGGTGACAAGTACGACGGCGAGTGGAAGGCCGACAAGCGTCACGGTAAAGGCCGGTATACATTTAGTGGCGGTGCCTATTACGACGGTGAGTGGAAGGAGGACAAGAAGAACGGTCGCGGCCATTTTGACTGGGGCGACGGTTCCAGCTATGACGGTCAGTGGCTGGCTGATCATCAGCATGGCAAGGGTACCTACCAATATGCCAATGGCGACGTCTATGTGGGACAGTTCCAGAACGACCTGCAGCACGGCAAGGGCATCTATAAGTTCCAGAATGGTGACATCTACGAGGGCGACTACGAGAAAGGCCAGCGTACGGGACAGGGTGTCTTCCGCTATGCCAACGGCGACAAGTACACCGGTCAGTTCCTGAATGGCGACAAGTCTGGACAGGGGATGTTGGTGTGGGAGTATGGCGACACCTATCAGGGCGAGTGGAAACAAGACCTACCCAATGGCCGTGGCAAACTGACGTGTAAGAACGGCGACGTGTTTGAGGGGCAGTTTCGTAATGGCAAGATTCATGGCGAGGGTATCGCCCGCTATAGTGACGGGTCTAAGTTCAAGGGACACTTCCGGAACGGTATGCGCAACGGTCCTGCTATAGAAGAAGATAAAAACGGCAAGCGTTTTGAGGGTACCTACGTCGACGATAAGCGCGACGGCGCCTTTGTGGAGAAAGACCGCAACGGCAATATTACGGCTCAGGGGACCTATGTCCGCGGACGCCGTCAGGAGAATCGGTAGATATGTTTAACTGCTTAAAAAATAAACTATTATGATTATCGACAAACTCGAAAACTTAAAGAACTACGCTTCACTCAATCCTTTGTTTCCGAAGGTATTGGAGTTCTTGGCGCAGAACGACCTCAACTCACTCGAGGCCGGCAAGCACGAAATCGTGGGCAAAGACCTCTTTGTCAACATTCAGATGGCAAAGGGTAAAACACCTGATGCTGCCGTCATTGAAACGCACGACAAGATGATTGACATCCAGATACCCATCACGGCTTCCGAGACCTTCGGTTATACGCAGCGTGACCTGCTGCCGAAGGCTGAATACAATGCCGAGAAGGATATTACAAAGATTCCAGACCTGGCAGCCGACAGCTATGTTACCTGTACACCTGGTATGTTTGCCATTTTCTTTCCTCAGGATGGCCATGCTCCATGTATCGCCGGTGTCCCTGAATTGAAGAAAGCCATCTTTAAGGTAAAGGCCGAATAGAAGTGAAAAGTGAAATAAAAACAGATATGATTATGGCAACAACGAAGAAAACAACAGAGAAGGCTGTAGCCAAGAAGGCTCCTGCCAAGAAGACTCCCGCAAAGAAAGATACCGCAAAAAAGACTGCTCCAAAGAAAAAAGCAGAAGTGCCTCCCCATATTGGACTAGTGATGAATGATGGCTGGCTTGAGCCTTTCGAGCAGGCTATTCGTGGACGCCACGACCATGCCTTGTGGAAGATTGGACAGCTGACGAAGAATGGCAAGCAGACGCTCTCGCAGTTTGCCAGCGGTCATCTGTATTTCGGTCTCCATAAATTGGCGAAGGGCTGGGTGTTTCGCGAGTGGGCTCCCAACGCTACAGAGATTTACCTGATTGGTGACTTCAATGACTGGCAGGAAACAGACAAGTACAAATGTAAGCGCATTGAGGGCACTGGCAACTGGGAGTTGAAACTCAGCGAAAAAGCCCTCAAGCACGGCCAGCTTTATAAGATGAAAGTCAAGTGGAATGGGGGAGAGGGTGAGCGTATTCCCGCCTGGTGCCGTCGTGTAGTACAGGATGACCAGACTAAGATATTCTCCGCTCAAGTGTGGAATCCAGAGAAGCCTTATGAGTGGAAGAAGAAGAACTTCAAGCCCAACAAGGCTCCCCTGTTGATTTATGAGTGCCATGTGGGTATGGGTCAGGATGCCGAGAAGGTAGGCACTTACAAAGAGTTTACCGAGAACGTGCTGCCCCGTGTTAAGAAGGACGGCTATAACGCCATTCAGGTGATGGCCATCCAGGAGCATCCGTATTACGGCTCGTTCGGATACCATGTCAGTTCGTTCTTTGCTCCGTCCAGTCGCTTTGGTACTCCCGAGGAACTGAAGGAAATGATTGATACCGCTCACAAGATGGGTATTGCTGTGATCATGGACATTGTGCATTCACATGCCGTCAAGAACGAGGTAGAGGGTTTGGGTAACCTTGCTGGAGACCCCAACCAGTTCTTCTATCCTGGTGACCGCCACGAGCATCCCGCTTGGGACTCTTTGTGCTTTGACTATGGCAAGGACGATGTGCTGCATTTCCTGCTATCCAACTGTAAATACTGGCTTGAGGAGTTTAAGTTCGACGGATTCCGCTTTGACGGCGTGACGTCTATGCTATACTATTCGCACGGACTGGGCGAGGCCTTTGGTGGCTACGGTGACTACTTCAACGGTCACGAGGACGACAATGCCATCTGCTACCTGACACTGGCCAACTGTCTCATCCACGAGGTCAACAAGAACGCCATCACCATCGCAGAGGAAGTCTCAGGCATGCCTGGACTGGCCGCTAAGTTCGAGGATGGTGGCTACGGCTTCGACTATCGTATGGCCATGAACATCCCCGACTATTGGATTAAGACCATCAAGGAGGTTCGCGACGAGGACATCAACGTCTGCTCCATCTTCTGGGAGGTCAAGAACCGCCGTCCAGACGAGAAAACCATTTCGTATTGCGAGAGTCACGACCAGGCTTTGGTGGGCGACAAGACCATCATTTTCCGTCTTATCGATGCCGACATGTACTGGCATTTTGCCAAAAAGGATGTCAACGACTTGGCCCAACGCGGTATTGCCCTGCACAAGATGATACGCCTTGTGACGGCAGGTGCCATCAACGGCGGCTACCTGAACTTCATGGGCAATGAGTTTGGACATCCCGAATGGATAGACTTCCCACGCGAGGGCAATGGCTGGAGCTATAAGTATGCCCGCCGTCAGTGGAACCTCGTCGACAACAAGGACCTCTGCTATCACTGGCTAGGTGACTTCGACCGTAAAATGCTCGAGGTTATCAAGAGTCAGAAGAACTTCCAGGCGACACCCGTTCAGGAAATCTGGCACGACGACGGCGACCAGGTGCTGTGTTACATGCGTGGCGACCTCGTCTTCGTGTTCAACTTCTCGCCGACACGTTCGTACACAGACTACGGCTTCCTCGTACCCACGGGCAGCTATGAGGTGGTGCTGAATACCGATGCCAAGGAATTTGGTGGTAACGGTTTTGCCGATGACAGCTTGACGCACCTCACCAACTACGACCCATTGTACGTCGAGGACAAGAAGGAGTGGCTGAAACTTTATATTCCGGCCCGTTCGGCTGTGGTTCTGAGAAAGCTGTAATCCATTATTGTTCAGTGAATATTGTAATTCTTTTATTGTAACGTTTTATCGTAATTTGCACATTGTCAAAAGGTAAATATATACGCCGTTTATGGCAATATACACTTCTGGTGGCTATGCTGATGCTTGTCGTCGGCATAGCCATTGATACTACCGATGTCGAACGCTACACCTTGCGAATGGAACGACTGATGGCAAAAGGTGACTATCAGGGGGCTTTGAAGGTTGGCGACGAGTCGGACAAAACCAATCAACGATTGCTTAACTTGCGCATCGAGGCCTTGGCCCATGAGCACCAGTTGGGCGACCGCCTTTTCCGATATCCGGTCACAGGCAGCGGCAAGCAGTTTGCTCCAAAGGGTGGGGACTATGCACTTTGTGCCTGCCTGATTGACAAGGACCTTGACCGTTTCATAGAGCTGCTTCCCCGTTACTACAAGATTGATAGCCAACTGCCCCGCTATTACCGTGAGGCTCTAGTGCAATACAACCATCTCCGTTCCAATCCTGTCATTATCTACCATGATGCTGTGATGGATACCGACTATCACGATATGCAGGAACTGGAAAGCAAGTATGCTGAGAAGAAAGCCCGTCAGATGGCTGTGTTTCGTCAGTACGAAGGTACCTATTGGTATTATTTTGCCTATCTGAACTAAGGCTTTTTTCTACTTTCTTTGCATTTTGTAGGGTTCAAAGCATATTTTTTTTGCAAAATGCTATCAGTTTCCAATAAAAATTTGTAATTTTGCAACCATTAAATAAGAATTCTTATATTTATATGGTACATAATCTCTTTAAGGGGCTGGGTATTGCGTTGGTTACACCTTTCAAGGAAGACGGGTCGGTGGACTACAAGTCGCTCGTCAGGTTGGTGGAATATCAGTTGGCTAATGGTGCTGACTTCTTGTGTATTCTGGCCACTACCGGTGAAACTCCTACGCTGACCGATGACGAGAAACAGCAGATCAAGGACACCATCGTCAGTCTGGTCAATGGACGTATTCCCATCTTGATGGGCTGTGGCGGCAATAATACGACAGCTATTATCAACGAACTTCAGACACGCGATTTTCAGGGTATTGACGGCATACTGAGCGTATGTCCCTATTACAACAAGCCATCGCAGGAAGGACTCTATCAGCACTTCAAAGCTATCGCCAATGCTACACGACTGCCTGTCGTGCTCTATAACGTGCCTGGCCGTACGGGTGTCAATATGTCGGCAGCCACGACGGTACGACTGGCTCACGACTGCGAGAACATCATAGCCATCAAGGAGGCTAGCGGTAATTTGGAACAGGTTGACGAAATTATCAAGAACAAGCCTCGTGGCTTTGATGTCATTAGTGGCGACGATGCCCTGACGTTCCCCATGATTTCCTGTGGTGCCGTTGGCGTAATCAGCGTCATCGGCAATGCACTGCCAAAGGAGTTCTCGAAGATGATACGTCTACAGATGAAGGGCGAGTACGATCCAGCCCGCAAGATTCATCACCGTTTCATAGACCTCTTTTCCTTGCTTTTTGTTGACGGCAATCCCGCTGGTGTCAAAGCGATGCTTCACGAGATGGGTTACATAGAGAATGTATTACGCCTGCCATTGGTGCCTATGCGCATCAAGAACATGCAGCGAATGGCAGACATTTTAAAGGAATTAAAAATCTAGAATATCTAGAGTCTCTAGGATGTCTAGAAAAAAACGATGGAAGAGTCAAGAGTCATACACGAAATTACGCCACTGATGGGTAAGGATTTCCTATATATTGCCGACCGTCGGAAGAAGGAATTTACCTATCCCATTCATAACCACTCTGTGTTCGAATTGAATTTCGTAGAACATGCTGCTGGTGTGCGCCGTATCGTGGGTGACTCTAATGAAGTTATTGACGAATATGACATGGTGCTCATTACGAGTCCTGATCTGGAACATGTTTGGGAACAGAATGGCTGTGCTAGCGAAGATATCCGCGAGGTTACAGTTCAGTTTCATCTCGATCTGAGTGATGATGGTTTCCTGTCGCGTAATCCTTTCTTTACTCTCCGTAAGATGTTGCTTGAAGCTCGCAAGGGTCTTGCCTTTCCCCTCGATGCCATCATGCGTGTTTATTCACTGATTGATACGCTGAGTACCATCAAGGATGGCTTCTATGCTGTCTCTCAGTTCATGACGATTCTCTATGAGCTCTCTAAGAGCCAAGGAGCACGAACGCTGGCCTCCAGTAGCTTTGCCAAGGTGGGCGTCGAGAGCGACTCACGAAGAGTGTTAAAGGTCAAGAATTATATTGCAAAGAACTATATGGATGAGATTCGACTGGCTACCTTGGCAGATATTGCAGGTATGAGTCCGTCTGCCTTTAGCCGTTTCTTCAAACTCCACACTGGTCGTAATCTCAGCGAATACATCATTGACATGCGTTTGGGCTATGCCAGCCGTATGTTGGTTGACACCTCTAAGAGTATCTCCGAGATTTGTTTCAACAGCGGCTTTAACAATCTGAGCAATTTCAATCGCATCTTTAAGAAAAAGAAGAAATGCTCGCCGTCCGAATTCCGCGAGAACTACCATAAAACCCGTATCATTGTCTAAGCGTATGTTGAGGAAAGCCATAATATGCATTGCTATGCTAATGGTAACGGTTGTGTTACCGATGCAGGCAGATGATGTTGAGAGTCGTCTCAAACGCATTAACGACTCTATCCAATTGGCGCGCGAACAGCACAATGACGTCAAGCAAGCCAAGTTTATTACCGGACGTGCGGTGTTCATGTACAACAATGCCTTGGTCGACTCTGTCCTCGCTTATGTTCCCAATGACCTCAAGACACTCGGCGCCTTGGGAGAATGGGACCGCTACTATGAGACGTGGACCTATCTGGTCAATACCTATATCTATTACACGAACAGCAAGAACACGGCTCTTCGCGAGGTGAAAACCATGTTCGACGATGCCATGAAGCGCAACAACCAGTACGGTATGGGTATTGCCTATTACACGATGGGCAACGTCTACCTTAATATGAATAACCTCGACGAAAGTGCAGACTCCTATCGGAAAGGTCTTGACATCCTGCTGAAGTTGAAACCGTTGCCGCTGGTCATTCAGGAACTGTATTCTTATTACGGCGACGTGCTGAACGAGCAGCATAAGTACAACGAACTGCAGCAGCTGACCGTTGGCTGGAAGGACTATCTGGAGCGTAGCATTCCCGAGAACAAAATTGATGAGGACAGCCGGCGCGTTATGTTCTTCTATTACGACATCGCACGCATACAGGCAGCCTTAGGCCTTAAAAGGCATGATGAAGCAGAAAAGTTGCTCATCGAAGCGAAGAATAATTTGATTGTTTCTGAAGACAGCTATGAAGCCACCGCTTGGTACACTTGTATGGCACAGTTACGGTTGCAGCAAGGACGATATGCAGAAGCGTTGCAATTGAATGACCGGCGCATGCGTATGATAGCGTCTGAAGAGGACAAGGCCGTCTATCTCAGTGTGGCTGCCCAACGTGGTGAAATACTGACACATTTAGGTCGATATGAGGAATCTTCGCTTCTATATAAAGATATGTATGCTAAGAAGGATTCTATCAATAGTGCCGATACAAAGAATCAGCTCAATGAAATGAATACTCTTTTCCAAGTTGACGAGCTGAAGATGGAGCAGGAACGTGCACAGTTCCGTAATACGCTCATTATTGCCGGACTGATCTTCTTGGCACTCATCATTTTTACGGTCTTCCGTATCATCGCAGCCCGTCGTCTGAAGAAGGCCCACGATAAGTTGCAGGAAACCCACGAGAAGCTGCTCACGGCCTACGACCAACTGGAGGAAACCACTGCTGCCAAGGAACGTATTGAGAGTGACCTGCGCATTGCACGCAACATTCAGATGGGTATGGTGCCGCGTGACTTCCCCGAGCGTCCAGACCTCGACCTTTATGCCTCCATGACGCCTGCCAAGGAAGTGGGTGGTGATCTATATGGCTACTATTTGACGGGCGACAAACTCTACATAGCCCTAGGCGATGTGTCGGGTAAGGGGGTACCGGCTTCTCTTTTCATGGCTCAGGCCACACGTTTGTTCCGTACGCTGGCAGCACAGGAGATGATGCCTGCCGAGATAGCTATACACATCAATAACGCTCTATCCGGTGAGGACAATGAAACGGGTATGTTTGTTACGATGTTCCTCGGACTTATCGATCTTACTACGGGGCATTTGTATTTTTGTAATGCTGGTCACAATCCGCCAGTGCTGTTACGTGATGGGAAACCGGAATTCATTGAGATGGTACCCAATGCCCCTGTTGGTATAATTCCTGAACTGGAATATGAGGGTGAAGAGATTAATGATATCAGTAATTGTCCACTTTTTGTCTATACAGACGGTCTCAACGAGGCCGAGAACCGCCAGCAGGAACAATTCAGTGATGAGCGCTTGCTAGAGATGATGGAAAATACGCCCTTTGTGAGTAGTAAGCAGACTGTTGAGATGCTACGCAATGCTGTTGAGGAACATCGCGACGGTGCTGAACCGAACGACGACCTTACCATGCTGTGCGTGAAGGTTGTGAAAAGTTGAAAAAAAAGAAAACAACGATAATAAAAACCAAAGCTTATGAGAAAGGAACTGAAACTGAAAAACCAGATGCAAGAGCTTGAGCGCGTCAATCTCTTCGTCGAGGAAATCTGTGAAGAGCTTGGGCTTGACATGGAACTTCAGATGAACCTGAATCTGGTTATTGAGGAAATGGTGGTCAACGTCATTTCCTATGCGTATCCGGAAGGCCAAGTGGCAGACATAGAATTGCTCGCCGAGTCGGACGGAAAAGAACTGACGTTCGTACTCAGCGATCGTGGTGAGGAATTTGATCCTACACTACAGGAAAGTGCGGACATGGACGTTAATCCTGCCGAACGCGACCTTGGCGGCATGGGCATTTACATCGTTAAAAACATCATGAATCAGGTCAGCTACCAGCGACTCGAAGGCAAGAATTTGCTGACTATGACGAAAAACATAGAAGAACAATAAATAGTAAACAATTAAAGAATTCAATCATTAAATAATTAAAACATTAACAATTATGACACAGATTATCAAAGAAGGTGGCAAGACCATCATTAAGACAGGCGAACGTATTGACACAATGAACGCTCCCCAGTTTGAACAGGACATCCAGCCAGCTTTGGCAGACGGTGGTGTTGAACTTGAAATGGACTGCTCCGACCTAACCTACATGGCTTCAAGTGGTCTACGCATCATCCAGAAGACCATGCGTACTGTTATGCAGCACAAGGGTCAATTCAAAATGACTAATGTCAGTCCTGAAATATATAAGGTGCTGGCTATGACAGGGTTTACTAAGTTTATGAAAGTTGAGAAGAAAGCTGAGTAATTTTAAACTTTTAGCTCTATGATTTATTTGTTTATTATAACGCTCATTACTACCGTTGTGTTAGCTTTTGCACTTTATTCACAGCGACAGGCAGGAAAGCGTCAGGCTGAAGAACAGCAGCAACTGTTGGCTGATTATCAGCGACGTGTCGACGAACAGCAGAAATTGCTTGACGATTACCGCGCTTTGGAGAAAAACTTCGACAATATCGGTGAGGGCTATGAGCAGGCTTTGCTGGCCTTCGACAAAATGGAAGAAGACCAGCAGAAGGTAAAGAGTGCTAACGAGGCTCTTGAAAAACGTTTTTCTTCTTTACAACATGAGCATGACCAGCTTCTGCAGGCTGTTCAGAAGAAAGACGAAACATTGAAAATGGTTGTCAATGAGATGCAAAAGATCGTCAAAGACAATGGAGATGTGAAAATGGCCGCTATCGTAGGAAAGTTAATGGATTTGGACGATATTCAAGACGGTCAAACACCCCTTGAACGAACCGATAATATTATGGTTAGTCAAGTGGCTGAAGAGGCTGTGCGTTTGTCTGGTATCTCTGCTGTTGATTATCTCCATTTTGAGCAAGTAACTGATCCCAGTGCTACAGCTACCATGTTGCATACTAATCTTGGCAAGGCAGTTCGCGCTTTAACCCATTTGTTAGATAATGCGATGAAGTTTACTTCTGATGGGACTGTCAGGCTCGATGTCAAGGTTGATATGGATAAGATGAAAGCTGTCTTTGCAGTAGAAGATACTGGGTCTGGCATTCCTGCTGAAGATGCTGATCGTATTTTTGAACCATATGTAAAACTTAATCAATATTTTGATGGACAGGGTATCGGACTAACTGTAGCTCGAAACATAGCAAGAAGACTGGAGGGCGACTTGTTGCTTGATTCTTCATTTGAAGGTCCGGGAGCGAGATTTATACTTATACTCCCCATATGATTATAGTTTTTTTATAAAAGGAAAAGGCTCTTTCTCAAAAAGAGCCTTTTCCTTTTATAAATATCCTTAATTGATAATCTCGTATTCATCAGTATCTTCAACAGTTTGTTGGCTTGGCTGTGACTCTGGCTCTTCCGCTAACTTGATAGCGTCTTCTTTTTCCGCTATTTCATGAGCATGGTTTCTTTTTTTTCTATGGATGGAATAACCTATAGCAAGCAGAAGGATGATTAAAAGAACGTAGATAAGTATAGCCCAAAAAGAGAATAATGGATGGGGAGGGACGATGACCTCTATGGTTCGTAAATCGTAAGCCTCTGGTGACTCAAGTAAAAAAGCCTTTACTTGAAAACGGTATGTGCCGGCAGGTACGCCGCTGTAGTCGGCACGGCGAGTATTATTGGCATTGATCCAGTCTTCGTCATATCCCTCTAATTTGTACTGATATACAATTCGGTGTTGCAACTGATAGTTCATGGCTGCAAAACGGAAAGCAAAAACAGAATTGTTTGAGGGTAAGGTCACACTCTTGCTTTCAGGAACGTAATAGTCAAAGTTGCTGTTAAGTCGGGGACTCTGTAATTCATCATCAAGATAAAAGTCTGTAATACGCAACTTTAATAGAGAACCTGTAGAGTTGGCAAGCTTCTTGCGATCGACAGTATAATAGCCGTTAAGGGTTCCGAAGTAAATTTTTCCGTCCGCCCCCATCATTGCTGCCCCTTCAGAACACATAGTGTCATCAACACCATCTAGTTGAGAGAAGGTCGTAAATATTTTCTTCTTGACATCGAAAGAGCATAGAATGTGGTCTGTAGCCAGCCAGATGTTACCTTTCTCATCACAAGTCAGGCTAAGAATTTCTTCAGAGGGAAGGCCATCGGCGATGCCGTAATTATGGAACTGCCATGTCCCGTTGGCATCACGCTTGGTCGTATGGCTTAGACCACCACTGTTTGTGCCAACCCATATTGTGCCGGCTGGGTCACACATTAGGCTGACAATGTCATTGGACATCAACCCTTTTTGCATTTCTTCAGGAGTCTGAACTTGTTCGATGCTGACAATATTGTTGTGTAATGACATGATAAGGATACCGTCAGTAGTACCAGCCCATATTTTGCCGTCCTTGGCAAGAGCTATGGTACGTACTTTTTGGTATGCATTCAAAGGATAATGTTTTAAGGCATTCTTGGCATGCAAGGCAATGTAATTGCCCGATTTGTTCTTGCGCAGAATATTAACACCACCACCATAGGTCGCAACCCAGATGTTGCCTTCACGGTCTTCTACAGCCTGATAGGCAGCGTTATGGCTGAGCGACCAGATGTTGTTGTCTTGATGGCGGAAATTTAGGATAGTGTAGCCGCCGTTGCCGTTTGGCGTAACTTTGTATATACCATTGTCTTTGTCACAAACCCAGTAGTTCCCTTGAGAGTCACCAGACATGCCGTAAGGACGGCTAATGGGGTTGCCTTTGGAGTCATGAGTAATGATACTGCGGTTTCCATTGGCATCGAATACATAAATGCAACCCTTTTTGTTGGCCAGGAAAGTCAAGTGACGTTTTGGGTCATAGTGCATGGCGCGAATCTCATTCTCCAAAGGTGAGTCAGATCCTGGTACTAATAAAGTCCGTGAAATAGTATTTTTTAATACTTCCAACTTCTCAAGGCCACGCCGTATTGTGGATTCCCAAACAACACCATCGTTCATTTCAAGACGGGCATTAACTGTGTTGGAGAGGTTCCATGGGTTACTAGGATCGTTATGGAAATACTCAACTTCGTCTGTTTCACGGTTATAATAGCCATAACCAGCATGATTCATTCTGATCCAAACAACACCCAAAGCCTCATTAAACTCTGCACCTCGACTAGTAAATTCAGGAACTAATGTGCGTTGATTGAAGAATTTGATATCGTTGGTTTTCATATTTAGTCGATATGCGCCATCGCCTAAGTCAGAAAACCATAATAAGCCGTGGCTGTCGACAAACAATCCTGTTATTTCGCGCCCAATATCTTTCACAAGTTCAGCTTCTTTTCCATATGAGAATTGGAGAATCTTGCCAGATTTGGTTCCTACATAAATATTATAACCGTTTGAAGTCAATTGGGTAATATCTTCATCAAGGAAATAGCCTTTGCGTTCCAATGACAGGTTCGACATGTCAATACGATGAACCCCCTCATTTGTACCTACCCAAAGATCGTTATGGTATCCTTCAACAATGCATTTGACAGTTAAATTACCTGTTGAGATAAGTTCTTGCTTGAGACCGTTACGATCTAATCGTAGCTTGTAAAGACCGATATCTGAATAGTAAATAAGAACATCGCCATTACTGGTGACGTAAGGGTTGAAGAAATAGTCGACGTGAAAGGCATCATGACCACTAATTCCTTCAAGTGGGTCTTCAATGCAGTCGGTTTTGCGATTTATAACGAAGACGCGACCGTCATACATCTTCAGCCAGATGTTCTGCATCTGGTCGATAGTCATGCTGTTTGCACGATTATGGAGTCCGCGAATACCACTGGATATGCCAGTTTTGTAGTTAAAAAAGTTATAACCGTCAAAACGTGCTACGCCATTCCAAGTTGCCACCCATATGTAACCATAGTCGTCATTATGTATAGATACTATAGCATTGCTGGGAAGACCATTGTCTGTCGAATAGTGTGACAATGAAGCTTGCAGAGGCTGGGCTCTTAAATCTTGAGGAATTAAGAACACCAGCACAGCAAGCAGTGTTAGTAGTGATGTTTTGTAGTAGTCCGTAAACATTTCGAGTTATTTAGTAGGCAAAGAGAGGATACTCCTTCATCTTCTCATTGACACGGTGACGAACCGATGCAATGACTTGTTCGTCTTCAGGGGCATTGAGAACTTCCTCAATGAGTTCAGCAATAAAAACCATTAGGTCTTCTTTAGCACCTCGGGTTGTAATGGCGGGGGTTCCCAACCGGATACCTGATGTTTGGAAGGCTGAGCGGGTGTCAAAGGGTACCATGTTCTTGTTGACAGTGATGTCGGCAGCAACAAGGGCATTCTCCGCGACTTTACCAGTTAAATCTGGATACTTTGTGCGAAGGTCCACTAGCATGGAATGGTTATCCGTACCACCGCTTACAATGCTGAAGCCTCGCTTTATAAGTTCCTCTGCAAGCACTTTGGCATTCTTCTGAACCTGTTTGGCCCATTCTTTGAATTCTGGTTTTAATGCCTCGCCGAAGGCAACAGCTTTTGCTGCGATGACGTGCTCTAAAGGACCTCCTTGCTGACCTGGGAATACGGCGGAATTCAATAGCTGAGACATCATTTTTGTTACACCCTTAGGAGTCTTTAACCCCCAAGGATTCTCAAAGTCCTTACCCATCAAGATAATACCACCACGAGGACCGCGAAGAGTCTTGTGGGTAGTTGAAGTCACAATGTGAGCGTACTTCAGTGGGTTGTCAAGAAGACCGGCAGCAATGAGACCTGCGGGGTGGGCCATGTCAATCATCAGCAAGGCTCCAACTTTGTCTGCAATCTCTCGCATGCGCTTATAATTCCATTCACGACTGTAGGCAGAGCCACCGCCAATAATCAATTTGGGCTTGTGCTCGATGGCAAGTCGTTCCATTTCCTCGTAGTCAACTCGACCAGTTTCCTTGTTCAGGTTGTAGCCGATGGGCTTATACAAGATGCCGCTGGTATTTACCAGCGAACCATGACTGAGGTGACCGCCATGGTCAAGGTTGAGTCCCATAAACGTGTCGCCAGGCTTCAAACATGTCAGCAGAACAGCTGCATTAGCCTGTGCACCAGAGTGGGGCTGAACGTTGGCATATTCGGCACCAAATAGCTGGCAGACACGGTCGATAGCAAGTTGCTCAACCTTGTCAACTACCTGACAGCCGCCATAATAGCGGTGGCCAGGATAGCCTTCGGCGTATTTATTTGTAAGGTAGGAACCCATGGCTTCCATAACCTGGTCGCTTACAAAGTTCTCACTGGCAATGAGCTCGATGCCCTTCATTTGGCGCTCATGCTCCTGCTCAATCAATTCAAAAATCTGATAGTCTCTTTCCATTGTTTTCGTTTTGTTTGGTTTTACGTGAATGTGGTGACAAAGGTACTAAAAAAAAATAATAAAGAAGCATCTTTCAACAAAAAACGTATGCTTCTTAAATAATTTTTAGACGAGCTCCACTTTGTTGATGTCTTGTTCCTTCTCACAATAGTGGCACGTCAAGATACCGTTTTGAACGTGGAAAAGGGTAGCCATAGGCTCATTGTTGGTGATACATTTGGGATTATTGCATTTTACGATTCCTCGTATTTCATCTGGCGTTACAACAGTTTTTTTCTCTACAACCTCATAGTCGCGTATGATACTGAGTATGACATTGGGGGCTACGACGGATAAACGAGAAATCTCATCGTCCGTAAAGAATTTGTCTGACACCTTGATGATTCCCTTACTGCCGACCTTCTGTGATGGATAGTTGATACCGATAGTTACAGGGGTCCTTAATTCAAATAATCCAAGTAGACTGGCTACTTGATAGGTTTTGTCTGCAGGGATGTGGTCAATAACCGTGCCGTGCTCAATAGCGGCAACCAAGCGTTCTTTCTTGTTCATAGGATAATGGTTTTGTCGTTTCTTACTTCGTCTAAACTAATGCCTAGCACGTCACAAAAGATGGCTTCGCGGGCAAAAAGGCCATTGCCTGCTTGCTGAATGTAGTAGGCATGAGGATTTTCATCAACATCGTATGCTATCTCATTAACACGGGGTAAGGGGTGGAGAATTTTCATGTTGGGTTTGGCTAAACGAAGCATCTCATTATTTAATATATATACATTCTTCACTCTTTCATATTCCATCAGGTCTGAGAAACGCTCTTTTTGTACACGGGTCATGTAAAGAATGTCTGCGTCGGCAATAATTTTTTCATTGAACGCAGTGTGCTCCTGATATTGGATGCCATGTTCTTTACAATATAGTTTATATTCATTTGGCATGGCGAGTTCCTTTGGAGCAACAAAATGAAATGTCGGATTGAAATGACGCATGGCCATAATCAGAGAATGAACAGTCCGACCGTATTTTAGGTCACCAACCAGATAAATGTTCAGATTATCAAGTGTCCCTTGGGTCTTGTAAATACTGTATAAGTCGAGCATACATTGCGAAGGGTGCTGATGAGCACCGTCGCCAGCATTGACAATCGGAACATTAGTGACTTCAGAAGCATATTGGGCCGCTCCCTCAATGTAGTGACGCATGACAATCACGTCAGCATAATTTGAAACCATCAGAATAGTATCCTTTAGAGTCTCTCCTTTTGTTCCACTGGTAATCTTTGGGTCAGCAAAACCTATAACCCGAGCACCGAGTCGGTTAGCTGCAGTTTCAAAAGAAAGACGTGTGCGAGTAGATGGCTCAAAAAATAGGGTGGCAACAACACGCCCTTTCAATAGCTCACGGTTTGGGTGTCTCTCGAATTCTTGTGCAAGCTCAATCATGTAGAGAATTTTCTCGCGGGTGAGGCCTGCAATTGTTACAAAATCATGTTTTTCCATCTCTTTGTACTGTTTTGACGGCAAAATTACACATTATTTCTGAATTTCCGTGCGTTTATTGAAAAGATTTTTGTAATTTTGCACACAAACTAAGAAGAAATCAGTCATGAGGAAATTCATAGTACGCAGTTTGTGGTCACTTTTAGTGGCTGGTGTATTGACGGCAGCTCTCGCTTTTTATGCTATCAGCGAAGGCTGGATTGGCTATATGCCACCAATTGAAGAGTTACAAAATCCTATTAACCGATTTGCCACACAAGTCATCTCAGCAGATGGCAAGATTATGGGGACATGGAATTATAATCGGGAAAATAGAATCGTAGTTGATTATACTCAACTGTCCCCATCACTTGTGCAGGCTCTTGTTGCTACAGAGGATGTGCGATTTTATGATCATTCCGGTATAGACTTCTATGCACTTGGGCGTGCTGTTGTAAAGCGCGGCTTCCTACGTCAGAAGAGTGCAGGCGGTGGTTCTACTATTACGCAGCAGCTTGCTAAACAGTTGTATTCAGAAACTGCTCATAGCGTGATAGAACGTTTACTTCAGAAACCGATAGAGTGGGTGATAGCCGTTAAATTGGAACGAAATTATACAAAGGACGAAATCATTACAATGTATCTCAACTATTTCGATTTCCTCCATAATGCGGTAGGTATTAAAACAGCATCAAATACTTATTTCAGTAAGGAACCGAAAGATTTAAAAGTAACAGAGGCTGCAGTGCTTATTGGATTGTGTAAAAATCCTTCATATTATAATCCTGTTCGCCACCCGGATCGTGCTGTTGCTCGTCGTAATGTTGTTTTGGGACAAATGCAAAAAGCAGGCTATCTCTCTAAGGCCGAGTATGATAAATATGCTGCTGAACCTCTTAACCTGAATTTTCATGTGGCTGATCACAAAGATGGTATAGCAGTCTATTTTCGCGATTTCTTGCGACGTTATATGATGGCTAAACAACCCAATCGTTCAGATTATCCGTCGTGGAATATGGTGAAATATCATATTGATTCCATCAATTGGGAGACGGATCCACTTTATGGGTGGTGTAACAAGAATCTTAAGAAAAATGGTGACCCATATAATGTCTATACTGATGGTTTGAAGGTTTATACCACGATTGACTCAAGGATGCAGGAGTATGCTGAACAATCTGTTCGCGAACATGTTGTAAAATATCTTCAGCCCGCATTTAATAAAGAAAACCGAGGACATAGCAATGCTCCTTATTCTGGTAGCTTGTCCCAAGAACAGCTCAACAAAATCATTATGCGTTCTGTCCGCCAGTGTGAGCGATACCGTGTGTTGAAAGCTGAAGGCGCAACGGAAGAACAGATAATGCAGTCTTTTCGTACTAAGACGGAAATGAGTGTGTTTACCTATCATGGAGAGATAGATACAATTATGACACCACTCGACTCTATTAAGTATTATAAGTCTTTTCTGCGCTGTGGCTTTATGAGTATGTGTCCTCAGAACGGACAGGTTAAGGCATATGTTGGTGGACTAGATTTTACACACTTTGCTTATGATATGGCAATGGACGGTAGACGTCAGGTGGGTTCAACTATTAAGCCTTTCTTGTATTCGCTGGCGATGGAAAACGGTTTCTCCCCTTGTGACGTTGCCCCAAATGTACAGCAGACTTATATTGTAGCGGGAAAACCCTGGACGCCACGAAATGGAAGTAAGGCACGCTATGGAGATATGGTCACCTTGAAATGGGGACTCCAGCAATCTAATAACTGGATTTCTGCTTATTTGATGAGTAAGCTCAATCCGCAGGCCTTTGTAACACTTTTGCGTGAGTATGGTATTAATAATCCGGAAATTCATCCTTCAATGTCTTTGTGTCTTGGACCTTGTGAAATTACGGTGGGTGAAATGGTTAGTGCATATACAGCTTTTGTCAATCACGGTATTCGTGCTGCCCACATGTTTGTTACGAAGATTGAAGATAATGAAGGTAACATGATAGCTCAGTTCCAACCACGTATGAATGAGGTTATTAGTGACGAGAGTGCTAATAAGATGCTTTACATGCTAAAAGCTGTTGTTGATGGAGGTACAGCCGGACGTCTTCGTTTTAAATATGGTATGACAGGAGAATTAGGTGGTAAAACTGGTACGACCAATAACAATAGTGATGCATGGTTTATGGGGCTAACACCTACACTCGTTAGTGGCGTTTGGGTTGGAGGAGACGATCGTGATATCCACTTCGACTCTATGGCAATGGGACAAGGTGCAAGTATGGCTCTTCCCGTCTTTGCGTACTATATGCAACGAGTTTATAATGATAAAAGGCTTGGATACAACGATAAAGCAGTCTTCGATATGCCTGTTGACTATGATCCGTGTAAAATGGATGAATCTGGATTAGAGGATGCCGAAGGTGGAGAAATTGAAGATGTTTTTGAGTAGTTCCATTATCACTACTGTCCCGTTAAAGTGGACTAATCGGTCTTTGAAATAATTGAAATTCAGTCGATCTTCAGGTGCTGCGTGAGTTTTGCGAGCTACTTATCTCTCCCGGCCTTTAATCCTCGACTTTACGGTGCGGAGGGAGGCTGGCTTGACGTCGAGGATTTGGGCGATGGTGTCGTCATCGTAGCGGAGGTCGTCTTGAAGAATAAGGAAGACATACTGTGAGGGTGTGAGTGAAATGTAGGTGTGCTCCCACTGCTGCCATCGCTTCGGGCGCAGTTGGGCGAAATAGTCTATCAGGCACTGCCGTTCCTCTGCCGTCATGTCGGCAACCGGCTCCTTGCGCTGCAACTTCACAAACTGCCGCGTACCCGTTAGCAGTTTGTTGGCGATGCGCTGACGGCTGTCCTCTATCTGCCTCTTCAGGTCGGCGATGGTCTGTTCACTAGCCTCGCCGCTCTGTTGCAACCGCTCTATCTCCGTCTGGTTCTCAGTAATCCGCCTGGCATTCTCGTCGAGTCTGAAGCCCAACAGATGCACCCTCCTCCTTTGGTGCCACCAGATGCCAACAACAAGCACAACAAATACCACCGCGATAACTGCACCCGTTTTTATCATCCTCTGCTGCGACCTCTTCTCCCATCGTTCCTCGTCAAACTTCCTTTGCCAGTCGGCAATCTCCAAACTATGATTGGCTTTCATAACCGAGTCGGTGAATGCATCCTGTTGCCGCTTCATGTCCAAAGCCGCACTCATATCGCCAGTCTTTTCATAGAGCCTGGATAATACCTCCATCGAATGGCTGCGCACCAACGGATCCTTTTCTGTCAGACATTTCTTCGCTTCCTCGATGGCCTCTTGATAATGTCCTTGTGCTTCCAGGAGACGAGCCATAGTCTCATACCCCTTAAAATTACTGGCAGCCTTATCGTTCCTCCATTTCTCCAAATACTTCCTGGCATTTTCTGCATCCCCCCGTTCCTCATACATTGCTGCAATATTTTGATAGATGCCAGCCCGCAAGATACTGTCGGCCAGGTCGATATAATCTATGCTCCTGAAAATATAGGCATAAGCACTGTCATTCTGATCCATATAGGCATAAGCCGATGCACAGAAATGGAGACCTCGTAACGTCATGACGCTGTCGTTCATTTTGCGACTGCTCTCTAAATACTTCTGCGAGTATTCCAGAATAAGCAGATGGTTGAAGCAATTGTAATTGGCATAGGCCAGATTATCATACACCATGTTCTTCAGCAGTTCGTCATTCGCATCCTCAGCAATCGTCTCAGCCACCTTATAATCCTTAATCGCATCAAATGTCCTGCCAAGTAAATGCCTTCTGATGCCGCCCCTGTAATAGTAGGACCTGCCCCGATGCCAGGCATCCCCATGCTTGTCGTAGTAGTCCACACACGTCGTTATAAGCGAGTCACCGTCAGCCTGATGCATCACGATATAATCCGTCATGATCTTCAGCAGACGGTATTCCATCCTGTCTGCCTCGGAGAGCGATGCCGTATCCACCCGACTTATCAGCGCGAGTGCAGAGTCCGGACGTTGATGGACGATATCTGCCGCCTCCTTCAACAAAGGATGACGCGCCTCACTGCACCCTGCTATCATAGCGATAACAACCAGTATCCAAGCTATCTTCTTCATGCCCTTTTCATTTTGCATGCAAAGGTAAGCATTATATTTGAGACAAAACCGACCGATTGGTCTTTTTAAAGAATAATTCAAAGTTTTTAAGCATAATGATGCATATATGAAATAAATAATGTATCTTTGCAGTCAGAAAGAGAGAGATTATGAGAAAGAGCCATAAAGAGGAACTTTTCAGTGCTGCGTTCCGCCTGTTCATCCTTCACGGGTATGACGGGGTCAGCTTTAGCGACATAGAGAAGGCCACGGGTATGAGCCGGGGAGCCATCTTCCACTATGTCAATACCAAACAAGACCTGTTCCGGCAGGTAGTTGAGATGTTTGTCATCAACAAGCAGAGTATTGACATGAAGATTAAGTATGGTAAGGACCCATCGCTTCGTGACTTTATTGGCGCCTATACACAAGGCGTTAAGCGAACTATGAAGGAAGTGAGACAGATCATTGGTGAAGATGTATCATTGGCTGCTGGTAGTCGGGCATATCTGAACATCATCCAGCAAGTGGCTACGCTCGTTCCTGATCTTTTTAAGCTCTACCAACAGTGTATGGATAGAGAGCAACAGGTGTGGCAGCAGGTCATTACTCGTGCGATAGAACGTAAAGAGATTCAGCCTGAAATAGATGTCGAACTGTTGGCCCAGACATTCATTGCTCTCTTCTATGGTCGAGCCTATCGGGATTCACTTTCTACTGGCCTCGATGCCGACCTCCTGAAGCGCCAGATGCTGCAGCTTTATGAAGTTATTACCTTCAAAAATAAAGCACAGATCCACGGAATGTCTGAAGATAATTATACAGAAAAGATACAGTTACAGGAAATCGACCTTCTGGTTTCAGAAGACCGCGTGAGAGACATTAATGTACTTTTGGAGGATCTGACTATCATGCGAGGGGCAGAATTTATCCGACAGCTGAAAGAGATAACAAATCACCCCTCTTTCTATCTTATCAAGGACGAGACTGGTATATACATTACAGGAGGCGAAAAGGGTGAAGATTACGATAATCTTCTAAACGCTGCCCGTAAGGCTGTAGAACATGGGTATCGTGTGTTTATCTTGCCAAATCCGAAAGGCTTCCGTACTGCAGATTATATCTTCGAACGAAAAGGTGTATTTAAGATGTTCGACCTTAAAACGATTTTGGGTAAAGCCTCTGCCGGTACCCGATTGAAGGAATCTATTGGTCAAACGAATCATGTTATTCTAAATTTAGCTACGAATTACGACCCTCGTATGTTAGCTAAAGATGTACGGGATTACTTCGAAGCGAACAAACAAGCAAGAGAAGTACTGATAATGAAAGGCAATAGACAACTATCAGTATCACGACGGTTTGTTGAGGGTAAGGACTACATCAAGATGTTTATCAAGAGATTCCTGAAATAAAAAAGAGCTGCATTCGCAACTCTTTTAAAATGGGTAGTGTCGATATAGTCTTGCCCTCTCGGGATTCTGCCCGGATAGCCATAAGTAATCTTATGACGGTGCAAAGATACGAACTTTTTTTGAAATATGCAAGTTTTTCGTGAACTTTTTATTGAGTGTAAGAAGTATGAAGGCAAGGGCGGAGGCAAGATACCACGCTCCTAAAGCGCCAGAGCTGCAGCTTTATGAGGTCATCGCCCTCAAATAGGCGTTACAATTTGGCACTTTTTTCTTAGGCGCTTTTTGTCTACATTGTTCATTATCAGCATTTTATGTATAAAAATGCTGTAACACTCCCTCCTGCGGTTTTTCCGCCTTTTCCTTGTGCGTACCAAATAATAGATATAACTTTGCCAAACAAAACTGATAAACAATGAAGAAAATGAAACACTACAGACAATTCCTGATCTTGTTGGCGATGCTGCCATTTGGGACATTTTTAAATGCACAGAATTGGATAGATGTGCCATTTTGGGACTGGGACCGATAGCGGTGTAAAGAGGCGGTTCAGACCACCCCTAACCCCTCCTAACTTAGGAGGGGAAACAAAAAGTGAAAGTCTCCTAATTAGGAGGGGAAAACGAGAGGACTGACAGATGCAGATGCTGTCGGCCCTCTTTTTGGAATATAAAGGGGGCGGTTCTTCAATAGAAAGGGGGGTGGTTCTTCAATAGAAAGGGGGTCGGTTCTTTCAGTGTTCTGAGATTATTTGGGGGTATAACGAAAAAAAGTGGATAAATCGTTTGTAGATTCGGAAATATTGTATATCTTTGCAGCGCGTCTCGGTATACGAACGCTTTTTATTGCTCAATGATCCTGCCGAACTACTACATCGAAAGGTTTTTTTAAGAGCATAATCAAATATTCGTTGGAGCTGCGTTTCGTAGCGCAGATTTCAATTTGACCATCCTTTCCCATGATCTTTAAACGCTGGGTGAATACCTGGCGATGATAACAGAATTAACATTAAGGAATAGGAAATTTAATATTTGATATGGATAAAAAGAACTTCTTCCATTAAGTATAATGTGGCTGTGGCAAAGAATTTCCTGAAGGAAGGCAGCCGCAAGTGCCGAATGATAGAAAACGCTGCGGAATCGCTGGGCATAGAGAAATTCGAAATCGAGTGGTTCTGTGAAGATCGTGGCTTGGAGAATGTGACATTCACAATAACTGTAGAGGTTGGCAAATAGAAATAGGATATTAATTATTGAATGATATGAAAAAGAATTTAATCATTTTAGCCTTGGGACTGGCGGTAGTGCTGCCAGCAAAGGCACAGTGGAATTCATGGCACACCAGCAGCACGATCAGTGGCGTGTTAGGTGTAGCAAGTTCAGCAATCGAATCAGCCGAACGTAAGAAGGCGATGGAAATCCGCGCCAAGGAAAAGCTGGAGTATGAACAGAGCTTCAAGGATGCGATGCAAAGCGCCAAGGACTATGAGGGTGGTGAATATTGGGAGGATGCCCTCGCCAAGTATGAGGAGGCCGCCAGGCTGAACTGCACCTACGATTATA